>JGI24519J20070_1000349_pt1 | contig 13392 bp, 9 predicted proteins | sample LinPmetageLP43_FD_20070 | JGI IMG/M metagenome (IMG submission 20070) | reverse complement strand
ATTTGCAGCCGTTTAAAAATAATATGGCGAGGTAGCTCAGTTGGTTAGAGCGTCGGATTCATAACCCGGAGGTCGGGGGATCGTGCCCCCCTCTCGCTACAATAGGTCAAGACCAATAAAATCAACGGTTTGTGTGCGCACAAGCCGTTTTTTTATGTCCTTAAATTTCATACTTTTATCTACCGTATACGATAACGTATACGGTTTGAACATGAAACTGAACTATTCCGAACCTAAATTCTATACTGGTGGTGTCCCCATTAAAGGTTGGTCCAAGCTATCTAGCAAGCAAAAAAAAGATGCCCTTGCTAAAGATTGGTATGTATACTTCTCCTATCGAAATCCAGAAACCAAAAAATTAGTAAGACAAACTCCTATTAAAGCTGGAGTAAATCGTTTTAAAACAAAACGTGAGCGTTTATTATTCATGAACGTTATCAAAAGGGCCTTAATCAAACGTTTAGAGGGTGGTTATATACCAAATGCAGATAATGCAAACCTAATATCTAAATTAAGCACTTCTAACACTGTAGATAAAAAGGATACTGAAACTATCCCTAAAAAAGTTGAACAACCCACTAAGGTCATAAAAAAGGCTACTCCCGCCCCTCTTGCTTCTCCTATAATAGAAGAACCATACACTGCTATTCAAGAAGCCTTCGATTTTGCCCTTAAGATCAAAAAACAATCTTTAAGTCCAAACTCATATTCAGGTTATCATGGTCCACTTAAACAATTTCAAAAATGGTTGGAGGAAAATTAAATCAATGATATTAAAGCAATAACAAAGAAAACTGTAGTTTAATATCTTAATTCGGTATTAGCACGAACTTCACCTAGAACACGGAATAATGCAAGAACAAGCTTAAGTGCTATTTTCACAACATTGGAGGATAATGAAATTATTGATGATAATTTTATACCTAAAATAAAACCGCTATCAACTAAGCCAACAAGAAATAAAACTTTTACTCCAAAACAAGAGTCCGATTTACAGACTTATATGGAGGAACATGACAAACTATTACTATCCCTTGTTCAATTCATTTCACTGTGTTTCTTGAGACCTATTGAAGTATGCAGGTTAAAAGTCAAGGATAGCGATATCTCAGATAAAAAGATTTATGTAAAAGCAAAAAATAAAAAAGTAAAGATTAAAATCATACCAGAGATTTTATTGAATTTGTTACCTGACCTTTCTAATGCCAATCCTGAACATTCTTTATTTACACCATATGAAATTGGTGGAGAATGGGATGTTCCTGAACGTGATAAAAGAAACTATTATTCAAAAAGATTTAAAAAAGTGAAGGATAATTTCAATTTAGGCATTGAATATGGACTTTACAGCTAAAGACATACCTATATAACAAAATTATATAGAGAAATGAGAAAGGAACTTAATCCTAGCGAAACCAAAAGTACCTTATTAGGTATTACTGGACATTCTACATTAACCTCACTTGAAAAATATCTACGTGATATTGATGCCGAACTACCAGAAGATTATTCTGAATTTCTACAACCATCAACAATAAATAAAGTATAAAATGGCTAAAAGGAATATGAATTATTTTGGTTGTTTAAAAGGTGAGAAACTTAATGAGTTATCATCCGAACAGAGATTGAAACTTTTTAAAACTAAAAAATTATTCGTTACAACTAGGGTACTTAATCTGCCATCTAACACTCCTATTAACTTATTGGATGCTAATAATTTCAAAGTTAGATTAGAGCCTTCAAAAGAATTATTGGATACATATTACAAGTTTTTAATACATACCTATCAAGAATATATAAATAATGTATTCATCAGTTTTTTCCATCAATTCAATAACCAAATTATTGGCTTAAAGAAAAAGGAAGCCAAAATGGTTGGTAGAGTACTTTACGTGAGTATCATTAATAATAAAACCTCTCCTAATTTTGATTTTGTTCACATGTTAGAAAACGCTAATGGTATACCAAAATTAGAGAATACCCCAAAGCTAGAGCTGTATTATGTGAAACGTGATGCATTAAAGCAAAGAGTTATAAGTGAATATTCTAAAGGCTTAGATGAATTTTTATTGGGTAATTCCAATCACTTTGATTTAAAAATCAAAGATGATGTAGCCATATTTAAAGAAATAATTCAATTTGAAGGTGAGCTTAAAATAATTATGTCATTGAATGATGAGTATCAGTTTGAAAAAAACAAAACTATTCAATCACCAATCATCGATAATACCAATATTGAAAAACCCAATCTATCTGTAAATAGTAAAGCTTTTAAAAACAAAATACCCACCGAGGAAGAAATGGATGCGTATTTAATGAAACACGTTTTTAGTGAAAAAAAGTAAGAAAAAATAAAAAACGGGATGAAATATATCATCCCGTTTTTTATTTATAATTGACGATAATCTTTGATTCATCAATTAGATTTATTTGAATTTTCCCATTTGTCAATAATAGGATCAAGAATATGTTTTTCTACACCAAATACTTTTCCTTCTTTTGCAAGAGGCATAAAGTCATCAATATATTTTTGACTTATTTCTTCACTATCCCCATACAATTCGCGTAAAGCATCTAACTTTTGATGTAACTCTTCTCTAATCTCCCTATAAGCAGGATCCTCATAGTAATTATGTTGTTCCAATGGATCTTTGTTCCTGTCTATCAACTCCCAGTAATCTAAATCAAAATAATGATGTATTAATTTATAGTCTTTGGTAATTGCAGCATAATGTCTATTTACATTGTGCTCTGAAGGATGTTCATAATAATGATAATAAACAGCTTCTCTATCCCAATCACTTAATTCGTTGGTAAAAACAGGTATTAAACTTTCTCCCTGCATATCATTAGGTTGTTCAACACCAGCAGCATCCAAAAAAGTTTGAGCAAAATCTAAATTTTGAACAAGCTCATTAGAAACGCTACCAGCTTTAATTCTGTCTGGCCATGATACTAAAAGTGGAGTTTTTAAACTTTCATCGTAAACGAAACGCTTATCAAACCAACCGTGTTCACCTAAATAAAAGCCTTGATCAGAGGTATATACAATAATTGTATTGTCCATTAAATCATTTGCCTCTAAATAATCTAGCACCCTTCCTACATTTTCATCTACTGATTTTATAGTTCCTAAATAATCTTGCATATATCTTTGGTAGCGCCATTTAGCTAAATCTTTATCCGTCATTTTTGGATAATTCTTTTTAAAATCTTCCGCAACTCTTCTATAAGCCTTATCAAAATTTGCCCGCTGTGCTTCATTCAACCTTCCAACTCCCATCTCAAATCTCAACTTATCATACCCTATCTGTTCTTCCAATCCCATTTCATCCATGACATCTGGATACAATTTGCTGTCAGCAGCCCAGCCCATATCTCCATGTATATTCATTTGAGCAACTTTAGCTGCTGGCATGCCCTCATGATCATCGAATAAGGTAGCTGGCTCTCTAAACTCTTTCTGTGTAAATTCATCCATATGTCTTTCAGCCATAAGCCATGAGCGGTGAGGTGCCTTATGAAGATACATAAGCATAAATGGGTCTTCTTTTTTTCTTTCAGATTCTAGCCAGTCAATTGTCATATCAGTGACTATATCAGTTACGTATCCTGAAACGTTTATTTCACCTTCATTCTTAGTTATAAAATCAGGATTGTAATAAGACCCTTGACCAGGTAATATTTTAAATTGATCAAATCCTTTTGGACTATTTCCAAAATGAAGTTTACCAAACATAGCAGTCTGATATCCTGCTTTCTGTAACAATTGAGGAAAGGTTACATTAGTGGTATCAAATGGTGAAACATTATCTACTTTTCCATTAACATGGGAATGTTTCCCAGTCAATAAGGTGGCCCTTGAAGGTGCACAAATGGAATTTGTTACACTTGCATTGGTAAATAACATACCCATTTTAGCTATTCTATCAATATTAGGTGTGTTAATCAAACTTGTATCATATGCAGAAATAGCTTGATAAGCGTGATCATCAGACATAATGAAAACTATATTAGGTCTCTTATTTATCTCTGGTACTGGTTGTTCACAACCAATCAGCATTGAAGAACAGGTTATTAAAACCGAAATAATTTGTAGTTTTTTCATTGATAGTTCAATTCTTTTGTTTTACAATAATTTAAGAATAACCGACTTCATAAATTCAGCTATCTAATAACTAGAGTGATTATTCTAAAGTATGTAGACAAAAAAATATTCTTTTTTAAGAAATCAATGAATTAATAGTGTTGAAATATAGAATTTGACAACCAATTATTTGAAATTTTATTTAGCTAAAAATGAGATATTTAGAGCCACTCACGTAGGAAAAAACTTTAATTCAATTTAAAATTTAAAATGAAATTTTAGGAATATATTAATATTTTAATACATTTGTTGTGTAAATGATAATATTTAAAGATGTAATTGAGAATAATTAAATTACAATCACATATTATTATGAACTAATATTTTTCTAGATTGATATACAACTAATTCAATTTAAACAAACCAACCCTCGAAAAAAAAATACATGTCTAGAAGTAACGAGAAAACGTACTGGGCAGAATTACAAAAAGGAAATATGGATTCTTTAGGGAAACTCTATGATTCCTATATCGATGAATTATTTATTTTCGGAATGAGTATCACCAAAGACAAAACAACTGTTATGGATGGTATTCATGATTTATTTTTAAGCCTATACAAATACCATAGTAAACTTGGTGATGTATCGAACATTAAATCATACTTATTCTTATCCTTAAAAAGAACTTTACTTAAAAAAACTAGTTTAAAAGTTATTACTGTTGATGACTTTGAGAATATACATTTTACTACAACGAATAAACGAAATACTCCTTCTCACGAATCAGAAATTATAAAGATTGAACACAAATGTTTTATCAAAGAAAAGGTAAATAGAGCAATGACTTTACTTACCCAAAACCAGCAAGATGTGCTTAATATGCGATTTACTGAAGAAAAATCGTATGAAGAAATTGCGCAAACTATGAGTGTATCAACTTCTTCTGCTAGAACAATAATATATCGTGCCATAAAAATACTTAGAGGCGGCATTCTATCTCTACTTTTTGTTTTTCTTTAAAAAAAATCTTTTTTCTTGTCTATGTTTTTATAAATACACTCTCCTGTATATATAGGGGTGTTTTACTCGTAATTCAATACGCTCCTTTTTATGATTGAATTATGAAAAAAAATAAATCTAACGACGTGCTTTCTAATTTTGAAAAACAAAATTTAAGAACTCGTATTATAAAATCTGCAAATCAAGCTAAAAGAGCAAAAAGAAATGGTAGAATCCTAATGGCTGCTGCTTCTATAGTTCTTCTTATTGGTGCTAGTTTATTCTTTCGACCAAAAACAGAGCAATCGATAGAAAATTTTGTTGAAACTTCTACCGAAGTAGATATTAATAAGGTTGATGGTGTTACATTAATTTTAGGAAGCGGTGACAACTTTAATTTAGAAGGTAAAAATACAACAGTACAATATTCTAATACAGGTGAGGAGGTTGAATTAGGCTCTGGAAAAACTGTTAATCAGGAATCAATAAAAGATAATAAAGCTCTTTATAATACTATTTTAGTTCCGTTTGGAAAAAGAACCAATCTTAAATTATCTGATGGCTCCATGGTTTGGCTTAATTCAGGTTCTAAACTAGTATATCCTGCAGTCTTCAATGGAAATACCAGAGAAGTATATTTAGAAGGTGAAGGAATTTTTGAGGTTTCACATAACCCGCAAAAACCTTTCAAAGTTCTCTCTAGCAATCAAGAAGTTGAAGTACTAGGTACTGTTTTCAACGTTAGCAGTTATAAAGATGATGATCTAAGTTTTACTGTATTAAAATCTGGTAGCGTTAAAATCAATTACTCTGATGAGAAAATAGCAGGAATTAAAATAAAACCTGGAACATTTGCTAGTTATAATGCCGTATCGAAAGAGGCAACTACAAAGACGGTCGACATCAATGATTATTTTTCATGGAGAGATGGTTTCCTAAATTTTAAAAAAGATAGTCTAAAACATATCATGACCAAGTTGTCACGTTACTATAATGTTCAAATAATAATAGAAAATGAAGACTTAGCATCACAAACATTTTCTGGAAATTTAGATTTAAAAGAGAATGTTAGCAAAGTAATTGGATTAATAGGAGAAACTTCCAATTTTGAGTTTAGCTCTGAAAATGGAAAAATAACAATAATCAACTCAAACTAACTAAAATCAAATTGCCTATGACTTAAATTAAACAAACAAAAAAGCCGAAAGATGCGCCAACATCTCCCGGCCTGTATTATTAACATTACCATTAAAAGCAATATTAACTAATCTGAATTACAATATTATGAATTATTTTAATAGGCGTGTTCCATGTTGGGACAAATTTAGTCTCACCCACGCCATACACACAATTATGAGAATATTTTTGTTATTCATAGCTATAGGACTAAGTTCTGCTTATGCAAACAATACTTATTCTCAAACAAAACTTGACATTAATGTAAATAAAGTCCCGCTAGCGAACCTATTTCATGAAATACAGGAAAAAAGCGAGTATATATTTTTTTACAACGACGAAGTTCTTTTAAATAGTGGAAATGTCTCCTTGAATTTAAAGGGAGCTACACTAACCACCATTCTTGATAATGCCCTAAAAGATAAAGGGGTAGTTTACCGTATAGATGACCGCCAAGTAATTATTTTCGGAAAAGAAATAACACCTGAACCCGTTACATCAAAAATTGATAAACAAGATTTTACTGTAACTGGTACAGTACAAGATCAAAGCGGTCAACCTCTTCCAGGAGCAAATATTTTGGAAAAAGGTACGACCAACGGTACACAAACAGATTTTGACGGCAATTTTGAAATTACAATTAGTAATGCTGATGCAATACTATCCGTAAGCTATATAGGGTTTTCTTCTAAAGAAATAGCCGTAAACGGTAAAAATTCTATCACTGTATCCTTAGAAGAAAGTGCTGCTGCTTTAGATGAAATAGTAGTAGTTGGTTACGGAACACAAAAAAAGAGTGACCTAACAGGTTCTGTTTCCTCTTTAAAATCAGAAGATTTAAATCCCGGTGCAAATGCATCTGTAGATCAAATGATGTTAGGTAGAGCTGCAGGGGTACAAATAAATCAATCCAGTTCTGCTCCAGGTGGTGGTCTTTCAATTCGTATAAGAGGAGCTAGTTCTTTAAATGCCAGTAATGAGCCTTTATATGTAGTGGATGGTTTTCCAATTGATAATAGTCCAAATTTAACTTCTGGTGGTGCAGCGGAAGTAAGTGAAAATCAAAGCCCAAATAACCCACTGAACTCCTTAAACCCTGCAGATATTGAGTCAATTGAAATTCTAAAGGATGCTTCGGCAACAGCTATTTATGGTTCTAGAGGAGCTAATGGTGTTGTTATGATTACAACCAAAAAAGGTAAATCAGGCAAAATGAGAGTTACATACGATGTATATAGTGGTATACAGACTGTTGCTAAAACTATTGATGTATTAAATACTAGTCAATATATAAATGCAATAAACGACTTATCTCAAGAACAAGGTAACTCTCCTGTTTTCTCTGAAGAAGATATATCAAGTATTGGAAATGGTAATTTCTGGCAAGACCAAGTTTTCCGTTCAGCTCCAATTACTAGCCATAATATTTCTGTTGGAGGTGGTGATGAAAAAACATCTGTATATGCTTCTGTAAATTATTTTGATCAAGAGGGAGTTGTGAAAAATTCAGGTATAAAAAAATATACCGGTAGAATTAATATAGATTCTAAAATTGGGGAAAGAGCAAAAATTGGTCTTAACTTCAATACTAGTTTAATAAAGGATAATAATAACATTGACGGTATTCAAACAAACGAAAATGCAGGTCCAATTTATTCTTCATTACTTTATGACCCTACCGAGCCAATTTATAATGCTGATGGTACTTTCTCGCAATCTGCAAACTTAACAGTAAACAATCCTGTAACTCTTATCACTGGTATTCTTAGTTTAAATGAGTCTAACAGAACTTTTGGTAGTGCCTATTTAAATTATGATTTTACCGATAATTTATCAGGTAAATTCAACTTTGGTACTGACCGTCAAACCTCTAGAAGGGATATTTATAATTCTACTCAGACCATACGTGGTGGTGCAGCAAATGGAATAGCTAACATTAATGTTCTAGAGCGATCAAACTATCTTTTTGAGTACACTATGAACTATCAAAAAGCTTTTAATGAAAATCATAACCTAACAGTGTTAGGAGGGGTTACTTATCAAAAGTTTAGTTTGAAAAATTTCTATGGAAATATTAGTGGTTTTCCTTCTGACGACATAGGCACTAACAATTTAGAGTTAGGTGACACCAATACAGATCAGCTTGGAAGTAGAGCTGAAGAAAACACTTTGTTATCTTATTTAGGTAGAGTTAACTACAATCTTTACAATAAATTTTTACTTACAGGTTCTATACGGGCTGATGGATCATCTCGTTTCGGAGAAAATAATAAATTCGGATACTTTCCTTCATTTGCTTTTGGTTGGAAACTTAATGAGGAAGAATTTATTCCTGATTTATTTAGCCAATTAAAATTAAGAGCTAGTTGGGGTTTAACTGGTAATCAAGAGATAGGAAATTACAACTCTCAACTAACTTTTCAATCGGGTCCAAATGTGGTTCTAGGAAATTCTGTTCTGGGTAGTGTAATCCCATCTAGGAAAGCCAATGATGACCTAAAATGGGAAACCACGGAACAATTCAATATTGGTTTAGATGCAGCAATGCTTAACGGAAGAATAAGTGCCACTTTAGATTATTTCTCTAAGAACACTAAAGATTTACTCTTTAATCTACCCCTACCCTTAGCTTCTGGTTATGCTTCAATTTTAAGCAATGTTGGTGAAGTTCAAAATAAAGGTTTTGAGGTCTTAATAAATACCACCAATGTTATCACGGATGATTTTAAATGGGATACTTCTCTAAACTTCGCCGCAATCAAGAACAAAGTTGTTGATTTAGGTAGAATAGAAAGTATTGTTACCGGAAATATAATGGCCGTTGGTAATACAGCGATTATTAGAGAAGGTGACCCGTTAGCTTCTTACTATGGGTATGTTGTAACAGGAATTTTTCAAGAAGATGATGACATTGCAAATTCAGCACAACCTATAGCAGAACCAGGTCACCCTATTTTTGAAGATAGAGATGGAGACGGTGCAATTACACCAGCAGACCAAACAATAATCGGTAGTCCTTTTCCTGATTTCACTTATGGTATTCAAAATTCATTTAGCTATAAAAACTTTCAACTTGATGTATTTTTTCAAGGACAAGAAGGTGCCGAATTAATAAATATAAATTTAATTGAATCCTTATATCCTGCAAATTTCAGAAGAAATCGTCAATCAAGAACAATTATTGACCGTTGGACACCTCAGAACCCAGATGCCAAATGGCCTTCTTCTGTAAATCCAAATGCCTATGGTGCTAGTAAGGTTAATACTTTAACGGTAGAGGATGCCTCTTACTTTCGTCTGAAAAATGTTCAACTGAGTTATAAAGTTCCTGTGGACAACATCGACTTTTTAAATAGTATGCGTGTTTATGTAACAGGGCAGAATTTGTTTACCATAACAGATTATGGTGGCTTTGACCCAGAATCCAACTCTCTTGGATCAAGTAATGTAAGGGTAGATTACAGTAGTTACCCAACGGCAAGAACATATCTTTTAGGATTAACTGCCAGTTTCTAAACTCAAAAAACAAAATACAATGAAATCATATATTAATAAATCAATAATGGTATTGTTTGTCATTGGCATAATCGCCTGTGAAAAACGATTAGACGAAGAGGTTTTCTCTGAATTAGCCCCTTCTACCCTATTTACCAGTGAAAAGGGATTAAGTTCTGTCTTAAATTCATCATATGCATATGCTCACAGACCAGGTTTTCAAGACTCATGGGCGGCATATCATTTAGCTTCCATGACCACTGGTGAAATATGGGGTCAAGGTGGATCAATCGAAAACTTATGGTTATCGGAAATTGACTTTACTTGGGACGGTAATCACGATCATATTATAGCTCAATGGACTATCTATTTTAATTCCATTAGAGATGCAAATATTGTTTTGGATAATTTAGATAATGAAGAGTTTTCAAATGAGTACAAACAGCTGACCGAAGCCGAAGCACATTTCTTACGAGGATGGGATTATTCTGAACTGTATAATTTATTCGGTCCTGTACCATTATATAAAACTTCAACTGATGACCCTTTATTACCAAGAGCATCGGAAAGCGAAGTTCAGGAATTTATTGAGCAAGAATTACTTGCGGCAATAGCAAATTTACCCGTACAAGCTCCAGCTTATGGGCGTGCCTCTAAAGGAGCTGCGATGGCTGTTTTATGTAAATATTATTTGAATACAAAACAATGGCAGAATGCGGCAGATGTCGCTGAAGATATTCAAGATTTGGGCGTGTATGAACTACTTCCTAATTATGGAAATGTATTTAGTATTGATAATGAAGGTAATAATGAAATATTATGGGCTTTACCTAAAGATGCTACTTCACCAACAGCTAGTCAAGCTATTGATGCATTAGTTTTTCCTCCTGATTATCCTAGACCAAATCCAAATAATATCGTTTTTGCAGCCCGTACATATTTATATGATGATTTTGTGAATTCTTTTGATGAAAACGATACTAGAAGAAATTATATAATAACCGAATATGTAAGTACAACCACTGGTGAAATTGTTCCTGGTTTAGGAGATGATCGCTCATTTCCGTATAAAATTGAATTTGACCCAGGAGCTGTAGGCGCTGCGGCAGGAAATGACATTCCTGCAATAAGATATTCCGATATTCTTTTGAGTCGAGCAGAAGCATTAAATGAAATATCAGGTCCTACACAAACAGCAATCGATTTAATTAATGATGTAAGAACAAGAGCAGGAATTTCACCATTAACATTGGCTGGTTTTACTAAAGAAACACTCCGGGAAGCAATTTTACAAGAAAGAGGGTGGGAATTGTTTTTTGAAGGAAAAAGAAGAGAAGATATGATAAGACAAGATGTTTTTATTTCAAATGCCGTAAGCAGAGGTAAAAATGCAAAAGACTATCATAAATTATTTCCAATCCCTCAAGTAGAATTGGATGCTAATCCCGATTTAGTACAAAATCCAGGTTATTAATAAAAAAAATAAACCAATGAAAAATAGCAATAAAAATAAAAGTCTAAAGTCTTTTTTAAATTTGACTACTGTCACATTTGTAATGGCCTTTTTTTCTATTCCTTATTTAGGAATAAGTCAAGACCCACAGCTCCCTGTAAAACCAAATGTAATAATCATTTTTGCAGATGATTTAGGTTATGGAGATTTAAGCTCATACGGTCATCCAACTATTAATACCCCCAATTTGGACAGAATGGCTAGCGAAGGTCAAAAATGGACCAATTTTTACGTTGGAGCCAGTGTTTGTACACCAAGTCGAGCAGCTTTAATGACAGGAAGATTACCTGTTAGAAATGGTTTGACCAGCTCAGAAGTAGGAGTGTTTTTTCCAGATTCACATAATGGTATTCCAACTGAAGAGGTTACAATAGCCGAACAATTAAAATCTGCAGGTTATGCTACTGGAATGGTTGGTAAATGGCATTTAGGTCATAAAGAAGAATACCTACCCACAAGTCATGGTTTTGATGATTATTATGGAATTCCTTACTCTAATGACATGGATCACACAGGTAAAATCAATTCCATTGAAGAATATTTTGGTAGGTATACAGATACCTATGAAGAAAGAACACCAGAAGAATTTAATGTTCCTATTCTGCGTGGTACCGAAGTTGTTGAAAGACCTGCCAAGCAAAATACATTAACAAAACGATATACTGAAGAAGCCGTAAAATGGATTAAAAATCATAAAGACGGACCATTTTTCATGTATTTAGCACACAGTCTACCACATGTTCCATTATTTGTTTCTGATGAATTTAGAGGTACAAGCAAAAGAGGTTTATATGGAGATGTTGTAGAGGAAATTGATTATGGTGTTGGTGAAATAATGAAACTTCTTGAGGCTGAAGGTTTAGATAAAAATACAATAGTCATTTTTACTTCGGATAATGGACCGTGGTTGTCAACTGGAATCTCCGGAGGAAGTGCCGGTCTGTTACACGAGGGCAAAGGATCCACTTGGGAAGGCGGTATGCGTGAGCCTGGTATTTTTTGGTCACCTGGTTACATCAAACCAAAACTAGTAACGGGAATGGGTACTACAATGGATTTGTTCAATACGTTTAGTAATCTTGCTGGAGTACCAATACCTGCAGATAGAGAAATGGATGGCATTGATCTAAGCCCTGTGCTATTTGGAAATGGTGACAGTCCAAGAAATGAAGTGTTTTATTATAAGGGACCAGAATTATACGCTGTTAGAGTGGGTGCATATAAGGCACATTTTATTACCCAAGATGGCTATAAGCCAAACACCTTGGCTAAACATGACCCACCATTATTATTTAATATAGAACAAGATCCATCTGAGAAATATGATTTAGCTAAAAAACAACCTGAAGAAATTACAAGAATTATGCAAGTGGTTAAAGAGCACAATTCAAATATGATAAAAGGGCCAGATTTATTGAAAGATAGAGGGTAGTTATTTATGATATCACCTATTGTAAATATTACCTTTAAAAGAGAGAGTTTGTTAGATTAGATTAATTTTAGGCGTATTGTAAATTTACAATACGCCTTTTTCTTTACCCATATAACCTAAATCTGGGATAATTATAATTAATATTTTTAAGCGCTATTCCGCAAATGAACTCTCATCATAAGTATGAATAGGCACATACTTATCTACTATATGCTCGGTAATCGCCTTTAAGGTTTTTCCATTAACAGGATGTAAACCAGGACCGGTATAAAATTCAATATTAGTACCAGACTTATAGTACCATTTAATTGGGTTACCTGTAGTTTCATCAAAAAAATTACAAGAAATATTTACTTTAACTTTTTTAAAAGTTTGTAACCTTACTTCATCCAGTGGTAAAATATTTTCCATATAACTAGTGGAACAATCCGTTTTTTCATAATGGTGGATATCATGTGCGAATTAGCTGTGAAATGGGTCTTAAATAATCCTAAACCTCAAAAACTTGGTTCAGTGGATTATGATATATAATTATATATTAAATAATATAGTAATTTGACTTTAACTTCAAAATATTAAAGATTAAATATTCAGCGTAAACCCAAAGCTAACATTAGAGGCGCGGTTGTCTTCTAAATCAGAATTAAAATTAATTACGGAGTAATTATACAACGCTGAAAAACTTATTC
>JGI24519J20070_1000346_pt1 | contig 13424 bp, 10 predicted proteins | sample LinPmetageLP43_FD_20070 | JGI IMG/M metagenome (IMG submission 20070) | reverse complement strand
AACTTTTAACCTCGGAGAAGATAAAAAAATTCAAGCCATAAGGCACACCATGAGACCATCTATAAGCTATGGTTACGCCCCATCTTTTGAACAGTTTTATGATGAGTATTTAGATGAAGATGGAGTTGAAGTACAATACAGTCGTTTTCAAGGGACATTAAATGGAGCGCCATCTTTAGGCAAATCTAACAGCTTAAGTTTTTCATTGGCAAATACTTTAGAAGCAAAGGTAAAAGATAAAGATTCCACTAAAATAGAACCTAAGAAAATATCATTATTAAGCAATTTCAATATTTCAACAGGGTATAATTTTGAATCTGATTCCCTACGCTTAAACCCTTTAAGCATTAATGGTGGTACCAATATTCTTGACAATAAAATGTCGATTAACTTTTCTGCTGGCCTAGACCCTTATGCTATTGATAACAATGGAACCAGAATAAATACTTTCAACATAGATAATGGCGGTAGCCTCTTTAGACTTACAAGAGCAAATGCAAACGTTTCGTACTCTATAAGCAGTGAAATGTTCGATAAGAAGGATGATAAGAATAGAGACGAAGAAGAAGAGGACCCTTTTGATTATGTAGCTCAAAGTGGCGGTAGAGATGATGATCTTTTTGGTAGGGCAGATGATTTCAATTCTAACCCTGTTAAAAGGGACGAAAAAGATTCTGATGTAGAAAACCCCATTTTCGGAACAAAAATCCCTTGGAACTTTAGATTGGCATATTCCGCTAACTATAGTAACTCTGCGCGACAAAATGAATTTAGCAGTCATTCCCTAATGTTTTCAGGCGATATAGAGCTTGCACCAAGATGGTCTGTAGGTGGTTCTTCTGGTTACGATTTTAAAAACCAAGGTTTTACATTAACCCAACTACGTTTTCAAAGAGATCTAAAAAGTTTTACCATGCGTTTTAACTGGACACCATTTGGAACTTATAAAAGATGGTATTTCTTTATTGGTATAGATTCTTCTATTCTTAAAGATCTTAAATGGGAAAACAGAAGTCAAAACTAATCCCTAAATTTTAAACAATATGAAAAAAGTAATAAATACGGAGAATGCTCCTGCTCCTATAGGACCGTATAATCAAGCAATTTTAAGCAATGGGACTTTATATATTTCAGGTCAAATTCCTTTGAATCCTAAAAGTGGCGAATTAGTTTCTGGAGACATTAAGCTTGAGACCAAACAATCTATGGAAAATTTAAAGGCCATTTTAACCGAAGCTGAAATGACCTTTGAAAATGTTGTTAAGTCGTCTATCTTTCTTAGTGACATGAATCAGTTCACTGAAGTAAACGAAATATATGCTTCTTATTTTAATGCTGAAACAGCACCTGCAAGAGAAACAGTAGAGGTTGCAAATTTACCAAAATTTGTAAATGTTGAAATCTCTATGATTGCTGTAAAATAAGATTTACATGTTGGCACGGTGAAAATCTACAAGACCTTCAATAGGTCTTTGTCTAATAACACCCACTATTAAATCATTTCTAAGTAATACAGATGTTAATTCATCTCTTAGATAATGCGCAATACTACCCACAAAATTGATTGGAACTTTAGTTGCCAATTCAAATTGCATAACATAGTTATTTATAAACTGTTGAAAACCTTTATCAATAACACCTTTAGCATAAGGATGCTCTTTGTTTTCAATCAAAAATCTAGCAAATGTTGCCAAATAAGTATTTGGGTTTGGCTGCTTGTATAAGTTCTCTTTTATAACATCGGCATCCAAATCGTGTTGCTTTGCAAATTTATGAGCTAAATCTGCAGGCATTTTATGGAAATAATAATCACGTATTAATTTACGTCCAAAGAAGTTACCACTACCATCATCCATAGGTATATAGCCTAATGATGTAACTTTCTGAAAAAGTTGATTTCCATCATAATAACTACAGTTAGAACCTGTACCTAAAATACAAACGATACCTTGATGACCAACTTTTGTTGTAGCAAATATGGCAGCATAAGTATCTTCTTTAACATCTGCTTTTGCGTTAGGAAAAAAGTCTTTGAAAATGCCTTTCAAGAACAATTTCATACGATCGGTTCCACAACCTGCACCATAGAAGTAAAGGTGAGATACCTTATCTCTATTTTTAGAAAGCTCAAAATTATTTGCAAGGCGATCTTCGATAACATCTTTTGTCAACACTTCTGGACTCAAACCTAAAGTTTGTGTCAAAAAAAGTTGTTCGCCATTTTCATTCAAAGCAATCCAATCTGACTTGGTTGCACCACTATCTACTATTAAAATCATATACCGAATGTCTTTAAAAAATAAACCTGAAAATAAGGAAAAAAAGCCTCATTTTCAGGTATTATCTATGTTATACTAAAATGAAGGTTATAACGTGTTAACGTGCTGAATTAGGTCTACCATTTTATTAGAGAAACCAGCTTCATTATCGTACCAAGAAATTAACTTGAAGAAACTAGAGTTCAATTCGATACAAGCACCAGCATCAAAAATACTAGTTCTAGGGTCACCAATAAAATCTTGAGAAACAACACTCTCTTCAGTATAACCTAATACACCTTTTAATTCACCCTCAGAAGCTGCTTTAAAAGCTTTTTTAATCTCTTCTAAAGATGTTTCTTTTTTAACTTTCACTGTTAAATCTACTACAGAAACATCTGCAGTTGGCACTCTAAAAGCCATACCAGTAAGTTTTCCTTTCAATGCAGGTATTACTTTAGTTACTGCAACCGCAGCACCTGTAGATGCAGGTATAATATTCAACATTGCACTTCTTCCACCTCTCCAGTCTTTTCTAGAAGGACCATCAACTGTCATTTGCGTTGCAGTAGTCGCATGAACTGTTGTCATTAACGCTTCTTCAATACCAAAGTTATCATTAACAACTTTAGCCAAAGGCGCTAAACAGTTTGTAGTACAAGAAGCATTAGAAACGATAGTATCCGTTGCTTTAACATCTTTATGGTTTACACCCACTACGAACATTGGGGCATCTTTAGAAGGAGCAGAAATTACAACTTTTTTAGTACCACCATCAATATGATATTGAGCAGTTTCTAAAGTTGTAAAAATACCAGTACATTCAGCAACAGTATCAGCACCAACTTCATCCCACTTACAGTTCTTAGGATCTCTCTCAGCAGTAATACGAACAGTTTTACCGTTTACGATTAAGTGACCATCTTTTACCTCAACAGTACCATCGAACTTACCGTGAACTGAATCATATTTCAATAAGTAAGCTAAGTGCTCAACATCTAATAAATCGTTGATAGCTACTACATCAACATCACCACGTTTTACCGTTGTTCTGAAGACCAATCTACCTATTCTACCGAATCCGTTTATTCCTATTTTCAAATTTGACATTTTCTCTATTTTTATTATTTAATATTATGTAGTCATTATTTCTGAAACTCTAATAAGTTCCTTATCAATCTTAGTATGTCCTTTGATTGCTTTATTAATAGGCGTCAATGTCAGTTTGTTGTCTTGGATACCAACCATTAAGTTAGTTTTCCCCTCTAACAAAGCTTCCACAGCCTTCACTCCCATTCTACTAGCTAGTACACGATCATAACAAGAAGGAGCTCCTCCTCTTTGCATATGCCCTAATACAGATACACGAACATCATAAATTGGTAAATGTTCTTCAACGTATTCTTTAAGTTCAAATACGTTCTTACCAGATTTATCACCTTCCGCAACGATTACGATACTAGAAGACTTACCAGATTCCTTACTTCTCTTTAAAGATTCAAGCAATCTATCTAAACCTAAGTTCTCTTCCGGAATCAGAATTTCTTCCGCACCAGCACCAACACCTGCATTTAATGCAATATGGCCAACATCCCTACCCATAACTTCCACAAAGAAAAGTCTGTTATGAGAACTAGCTGTATCTCTAATTTTATCGATACACTCTACTACCGTATTTAAAGCGGTATCAAAACCTAAAGTAAACGTGGTTCCGAAAATATCGTTATCAATAGTACCAGGTATACCTATTACGGGGAAATTGTATTCTCTATTGAATATCATGGCACCAGTAAAACTACCGTCACCTCCAATTACAACAAACGCATCTATACCAGCTTTAAGTAACTGCTCATGCGCTGTTTTTCTACCTTCTGGAGTTCTAAAATCATCGCAACGGGCAGACTTAAGTATAGTACCACCTTTATTAATTATATTATTTACACTACGGGCGTCCATTGGTTTAAAATCGCCCTCTATCATACCTTGATACCCTCTATAGACTCCAACGCAATCCACTTTTAATAGGCACATGTACGAACTACTGATCTTATGGCAGCATTCATGCCGGGAGAATCACCTCCTGAAGTCAGTACCGCTATTTTTTTTATTTCTGAAGACATTGAAAAATTTAAGCCAACGAAAGTAAGAAATCTTATGCTAAAAAGGAATAAAGATGAGACTCATTTTAAGAAAAAATCAACGAAAAGGATTTCGTGTTAACACATTCTAACCTAAACTCTTAAAGTTGTTTATTAATTAACAATAATCATGAAATAACCTACTGATTCAATGATTTTGGTTTATCGTAAAAACGAATTAAACTATCATTGCCCATTACAGAAGATGGGGTTTCAATTTCTTTTACAGGTAAGGGCTCCACTTTTTCAATTGGTTTTGTTCCTAATATTTTTTGAAAAAGCTCTCTAAAATTATTAAAATCTACTTCGTAAGACAAACCAGCACCTTGTGTAGACCCTTGCTGATCGGATAAATATGCTTGAATCTCGCTTTGTCTACTAAAGAAATTCGCACTTAAGGTACCTTCTTCATTCAACAAAACTTGTATTTCAAAATCACCTGCAACCAATGTTTCGCTAGATGCACCTACCGGAACCCCTACTTTACCGTTGAATAAAATTCTATCTGAAATTTGTGTTGACACTGTAACACCTATACGGTCATCGGTTTCTATATCTGCAGACCTATCTAGTATTCCCTGTTCATAAGACAATCCAAGATTGAATTTATCATTACCACCACTTAAAATAGAATTTAAGATACTGGAAGCACTTTGCACCAAATTACCCGTAATTGCTTGTTGATTAATTCCACTTTGAGAATTCACGAACGTACCTTGTGCCAATAGAAAAATTGCATTCTTCTCTTCTACTGTTGGATCTTGTAATCTATACTCCAATTCTGATTTCACAATTGAGTTAGTTCCGGGAAAATCAATTCCAAAATCAATATCTGGACTTTGAAGTTGCCCAGTTAAGCTTATAATTACATCTGTTGGAATTCTACGTGTAAAACCTGCATCATCAAGTAACGGTGCAGGATTGGCATTTAAAGAATAAACCGCTTCCATATCAAGAATGGCTTCTAAGGGTTTTTGATCCCAATTAATAGTTCCACCAGATTCCACCTTAAACTTCTTATCTATTATACCACCAAATTTATAATTGAACTCTCCCGTAACAACAACATAATCTCCGTACATCTCAAACTTACCGTTGGTATTGATCTGTATCAAAATTATACCAACACCCGTACCTTTTAATGCGCTACCGGTTTTAGTATCAGTTACAATTTCAATTTCAGCATCTGGTGTAACATCAAGGTTAAATTCTAGCTCAAGCCCTTGATAATCTTTTAATTGACGCTGACCTTCTATTCTTTTCTCATCATTCTTTTCTATAAAATTGATAAATGAATAGTCACCTAAACTAGCCACATCACTTAAAGGAATTTTTAATGAAGTTCCTTTAGCAGTAGATCCATCAACAGTAATATTTAAGGCCGTAGTCGGGCCATAAATACGCCCTGTTCCGTTTAAATAACCAGTTCCATAATATAAATCTCCCTCTTTAAATTCGGTATTAAGAATTAAGAATCGATCATTCTTAGTGTCCACATTTAAGTCTAATACCCAATCCTTAAAAAAACTGTGGGTAATGGTTCCGTCTAAATTTGCTCTTGTACCTTTAGCTACATCTTCTAAAAGATAAGGCACTGCAATACCGGCATTATCTAAAGTAAGGAGTCCGTTAAAACTAGGGTTATCCACATTACCCTGTATACTTACCCTACCATCTATATCACCTCTAATCCGATCAATAACACCCTCCCCTAATGGGCTAAAGGGTTCTAATCCGAAGTTATTAAAATTGGCTATTAAATTTGCTCTAGGCACGTCTCCTTTATTCTCTACACTACCAACTACACTAAATTTTTCAAGCCCATTGTCTGACAATTGAGAATTAACTTGAAACTCTGACAAATCCTTATTACCAATGATACTTATGGCTAAATCTCCAAGAGGAATATCATTGATGCCAAACTTTTCTATATTCAGATTAGAGGAAGGCAAATATATACCGTCTTTCTGCAAAACATTTAAAGTACCATTGACCTCACCTTGTAGCTTAAGGCTATCAATAACTGGTGTTATTTTATCTAAAGAGACTATTTTAAATTGCAATTGAAGGTCTTTATAGGTGGAATCTGCCAACTGACCTTTCAACCGAATTTGTTCTTTTTCTTCATTATTCATTACAATTTCCTGAATTGTAATACTGTCTAATGCCCTATTTAAAATAACCTTGTTCTTGGTATCACCATCCTTATTTAATACCCATTTATTACCCTTAAAATTAACATCTGACGTTTTAAGACCAATAACAGACTTGTTGTCTTTATTGAATGTATGGTAGAAATTTAGGTTATAAGAATCATTAAAATTACTACCTCCTTTAAACTCAGATCTAAAGAATAGCGTATCTTTTAAAGTAGTGTTGATAAGGTTAAAATCTTTGAAATTATAATATGGCGTATCTAACTCACCAACAGAAACGAATGTATTAAACAGCGGATTCTTATTATCTATTCTAACCTCAATATTATCTGCGGCAGTACCAAAAGCTTCTATGCTTGGAGATTCGAAATTTAATTTAAAGTCCCCTTCATCAGCAACAATATTTCCTTTTATAAAAGTATTTGGATCAAAGCGTACCTCTGGAAAAAATACATCTACAATTTTGTTATAAATTTTAAAATTAAAGGAAAGGCTTTGACCGTCTGAAATTTGAAAAGGCCTATAGTTTGTATAAATACTACCCAATGAGTTTTGCACAAGTTTACCCAATTCGCGTACTTTAAAATTACCTTTCATAAAACCGGTAATTATATCAGGAGAATTAATATTAATTGTCCGTGCACGTTCACTATCAAAACTAGAGGTTACGGCAAAATCTTCAAAATAATAAGTATCATTTACGTTTTGATAACTAGTTTGGGTAAAATTGATATCCCCCACAATATTATCTAGCGTAGTACCCGTAATGTCCATACTAACATTTCCTTTAAACACAGAAACGCTATCTTTAATAAAATTCAATTTTTTTAAATCGGCATAATCTACAGATGCAATAAAGTTGAAGTTATTTCTGGCTTCGGCAACATTTGCCAACCCTTTAAAATCGAATTTGAAATTCTCATCATTACTCACTAAAGAACCATCAAACAACTGGTCTTTAATTATACCAGAAACCCGTAAATCTTGATAATTATAATTATTAAATTCTATAGAGTATATCTGTCCGATTACTTCCGTATTCAACTTCTCTTTAATGAAACCCTTACCTTCTACATTAAAATCTAAAGTAGTTTTTCCTAAATTTTTATTCTCTGTAAAATCACCCAAATCGAAATCTATTAAAGAAATAAAACCTTTGTACGTTGCATTATCAATGTTGTTAAAATCACTCAAAACAATATCGGCATAACTACTACCAACCGCAGTATTCAAGTTTACTTTGGCATCTACAGAAGAGTTTGTTATAAAAGCATTACCACGGATAGTAAACTGCCCTAACTTACTGAAAGAAGATGGCAGTGAATTACCTATTAAGTTAGGTAACAAGGCATTTAATTGATAGTAACTACTGGTTACGTTTTTCATTTCAGCATTTAAGCTGAATGGCTTTTGTTTGCTGAATAAATTTTTAAAATTAAAATCTCCACGTATACCTGTATCATCAGAAAACAAAAAGAGATTATCGGTATTCAAATCATTTAATACTCCGTTTACATTCGCATTAAAAGTCACTTCTTTTCCTTTACCAAATTCATTGTAAAGCAAGTTGATTTCGTCAAATGCTACCTTAGACTCCTTAAAATCTGCTACAACATTTACCTTATTCAAAAAGTCTTTAAAATCTTCACGGTTGTAATTAAATACCAGATTACCATCTAAAGCTGAAAGTGGCGTTTTTATCTTTAGAGAATCAAAACGCATTTGCTGTTTCGTGTACTTAAAATTAGTAGCTAACCTATCTACTTTCAGTCCACGGTTACTAAAAAATGACATTTCTTGAATATCTGTTGAAACTTCTGGTCCAAGTATTAAAAAATCTGCGGCATTAATATTTAGACTATCAAAATTTAAAACAGTGGTCTTTTCTAAATTCTCATCGATATATTTGAACCTACTTTTTTTAATAGCTACATAGGAAGAAGATAATCTAAAAGGCGGAGTACCAGGTGCCCTTGGCTTACCATCATCAAGTTTATCTACAAAGACCTCTAAATTGGTATTCTTTTCTCCAAAATAGGTTTTTAGTTTAAAGTTTAATTCATCTACAGAAATATCACCAAACTCCAAATTACCTTGGGCTAAATTTCCAATACTTAAAATGGAAGTTTTAAGCTCATTTACATAGAAGAGCGTGTCTTTTTTATAATCTTCTATAAAAACACCTTCTAAACCTGTATTCCAAGAAATTAATGAAACTTTTAAACGGTCTATATTAATATGAGTACCATATTGATCGTTAATTTTTTTCGTAGCAAACTGTGCCAATAAGGTTTGTACCATTGGCAATGAAAAAATGATGGTCCCTAAAACACATATCAGCAAAAGCACCAATAATGTTCTAACCAATATTTTTCTCAGTTTTTTGATAGGTCTTTATGTTTTACCTTTGTTATTCAAATTTTATTCCAAAAATGTTGGAACACGAAACAATATATATACTTGCTATAGAATCTTCTTGCGATGACACTTCTGCGGCAATTTTAATGAACGATAAAGTGCTCAGTAATGTTGTGGCTACCCAGGCTATTCATAAAGAATATGGAGGGGTCGTCCCTGAACTGGCTTCAAGAGCACATCAGCAAAATATAGTCCCTGTCGTTCATCAAGCCATAGCCAAAGCAAATATCGATAAAAAACAATTATCAGCCATAGCATTTACTCGCGGACCTGGACTAATGGGATCTTTATTGGTAGGTACTTCATTTGCAAAATCTTTATCGTTAGGTTTAGGCATACCTCTTATTGAAGTTAACCATATGAAAGCCCATATTTTGGCTCATTTTATAAATGATGAGACCATGAAGGCACCTGCATTTCCTTTTTTAGCTTTGACCATTAGTGGTGGGCATACACAAATTGTTCAAGTAAACGATTTCTTTGATATGAAAATCATAGGACAAACCTTAGATGATGCCGTTGGTGAAGCTTTTGACAAGAGCGCAAAAATTTTAGGGCTACCCTACCCTGGCGGACCATTAATAGATAAATATGCAGCAAACGGTGACCCTTATAAGTTTGAGTTTCCTATACCTAATGTCAAAGAATTAGATTTTAGTTTTAGCGGATTAAAAACCAATATTCTTTATTTTATTCAAAGAAACACAAAGGAAAACCCTGATTTTGTCAAAAACAGTTTAGAGGATATTTGTGCATCAATTCAATACACCATTATTACCATTTTGATGAAAAAGCTCAAAAAAGCTGTCAAACAAACTGGTATAAAAGAAATTGCAATCGGTGGTGGTGTTTCTGCTAATTCTGGCATTAGAAAAACACTAATAGAAGCCCAGACCAAATATGGTTGGAAAACATACATACCCAAATTTGAATACTGTACTGATAATGCTGCTATGATAGGTATTGTAGGGTATCACAAGTACAAAAATGAATCTTTTTCCGATCAAGATATTACGGCAAAAGCCAGATATGTAATTTCTTGATTTAAACGAAAAATTCTATGCAACTATTTTACAACCCTAACATACAAGCCACCGATACTTCATTCACTTTTGACAGCAATGAAAGTAAGCACATCATTAAAGTACTAAGAAAAAAAAATGGTGATGAATTGTGGATCACCAATGGTAATGGCTATTTGTTTGAAGCTAAAATAATTGATGACCATATAAAGAAGTGTAAGGTTGAGCTCATTTCTTCAAAAAAAACGCATCCTAAATCTCATTGGCTACATATGGTTGTTGCTCCTACAAAAATGAACGATCGTTTTGAATGGTTTTTAGAAAAAGCAACCGAAATAGGTGTAGACGAAATAACTCCTATAATTTGTGATAGGTCTGAGCGTAAAGTATTAAAGTTAGAACGCATGCACAGGGTTTTAGAATCTGCCATGAAACAATCTACAAACATATTTACCCAAGTTAAATGAACCAGTAAACCTCTCTGATTTTTTAGATAAGCCTGTTACTGGGCTGCAATTTATAGCTCATTGCGAAGATAGCGAGCGTCATGAGTTAAAAAGAAGGGTTGCCGCAGATAAAGATGTCACAATTTTAATTGGTCCGGAAGGTGATTTTTCACCGAATGAAATTAAAAATGCCCTAGCAAAAGGTTATGCACCTGTAGCTATGGGAACTACAAGATTAAGAACAGAAACGGCAGCAATTGTCGCTTGCACAATAGTTGCTTCAATTAATAATGGGTAATCAAAATATGGCATCTATTATTGAACAAATAATCCTTTCTTTTTAAGACCGTCTAATTTTGTAGATTTGACTATGAAAAAAATTGTTTCAACTTTCATCTTTTTCATAGTACTATCAAACTTGCCTATTAACGCGCAAGAAATAGCAATCTTGAAATATCAAGGTGGCGGTGATTGGTATGCCAACCCTACAGCTTTACCAAATTTAATAAAGTACTGCAATAACAATATTGGCACAACCTTATCCCCTAAACCCGAAACTGTAGAAGTTGGTAATAGCTCAATTTTTCAATACCCGTTTTTACATATGACAGGTCATGGTAATGTTGTGTTCTCAGATGAAGAGTTAGAGAACTTGAGAAACTATCTTCTTTCTGGCGGTTTTTTACATATCGATGATAATTATGGCATGAAACCATATATTACCCGAGAAATAAAAAGACTATTTCCTGAAATAACTTTAGAAGAGTTAGGAGCTGAGCACCCCATTTTTAAAAATAGTTTTTCTTTCACAAAGGGATTACCAAAAATTCATGAGCATGATGGCCAACGCCCGCAGGCATTTGCCATTTCCCATAATGATAGAATTGTATTATTATTCACCTCTGAATCGGATTTAGGTGATGGATGGGAAGATCCTACCGTACATAACGACACTCCTGAAACAAGGGAGAAAGCATTACAAATGGGTGCAAATATTATAACCTACGCTTTTAAAAATTAACCAATGACTTCAAAGACAATTTCACAAGGCATTTTACGAGCCATAGGGGTAATAGTAGGTATTGTTATCTTAATTTATTTTCTCTACACCATACAGTCCGTTTTGGCTTATTTAGCCATCGCAGCTGTCGTTGCTTTAATAGGAAGTCCGTTAGTCCGTTTTTTTAGGTTAAAACTTAAATTACCTAATATACTTGCCGTCATCATTACAATGCTTTTAATGGTGGGAATTTTAGCCGGTATTGTCGCACTATTTATTCCATTGTTATCCGAGCAAAGTAAAAATTTATCCTTATTAGACATTGATGAATTACAAACTAGCTTAAACACATTGTATCATCAAATCACTAACTATTTAGGGCTTTCATCACATATTGTTGAAGACGTTATTGATGATGCCGGTCTTGAAAAGAATATTCTAGAAGGATTGGATATTGGTTTTATACCCAACTTTTTAAATTCCTTCTTGAATGTACTAAGTACAGCGAGTATTAGCTTGTTTTCAGTTCTCTTTATCTCATTTTTCTTCTTAAAAGACAGCAAGTTATTTGAACATGGACTTTTAATTTTTATTCCTAAAACAAAAAAGAAAGGAACCACCAATTCTTTAATAAAAATCAATGGACTGCTATCTAGATATTTTGTTGGTCTGTTGCTTCAAATTTTCATCTTGTTTGTAATCTATACTATTGTGCTTTTAATTGTAGGTATAGAAAATGCGGTTGTAATCGCTTTTCTCTGCGCCCTATTCAACATCATACCATACATAGGTCCAATTATTGGAGGTGTTATTATGCTAACTCTTACAATGACCAGTAACTTAGGTTCAAACTTCAGTGAAGTTATTCTTCCTAAAACAGGTTATGTTTTTTTAGGTCTTTTATTTGGACAATTGGTAGATAATTTTTTCTCGCAACCATTCATATTTTCTAATAGTGTAAAATCTCATCCTTTAGAAATATTCTTAGTAATTATAATAGCCGGTTTATTGTTTGGTGTTGTAGGTATGATTGTTGCCGTACCTGGTTACACAGCTATTAAGGTGATATTAAAGGAATTTTTATCAGATAACCAGATAGTAAAATCTTTGACCCATAATCTTTAGAGCATTGGTAAATTTTGAAATACTCTCTAGTGAAGTGCAACAGTTTATCGATGATAATCTTAATACGGACATTCATAAAATTCTTTTATCTAAATCGAAATTTACTGATGTATCTTCTAAAGAATTAGTAGAACAAATTGAATCTAAAGTAAAATCGAAATCCAAACTTCCCACTTGGTTTGCCACAGATAATATATATTACCCCAACAAGCTTAATCTTTCTCAAACTTCCTCTGAGATAACAGCAAATTACAAAGCATCACTTGTAACCGGTAAAACCCTAATTGATATTACCGCTGGTTTTGGTGTTGATTGCTTTGCCTTCAGCAAAAAATTAGATTATGTATTTCATATTGAAAAAAATGATGACTTATCTAAAATTGCCGCTCACAACTTTAAACAGTTGAACAGAGAAAATATAGAATGTTATTCTTCTGATGGTTTATCATTCCTAAAAAAGAGCAATAGAACTTTTGATTGGATATATATTGATCCGTCTAGAAGAGATAAGGATAATAAAAAAGTCTTCTACCTATCTGACTGCGAACCAGATGTTACAACTCATTTCGATTTTATATTTTCGAAAACTTTAAATATTCTCATTAAAACCGGTCCTTTATTAGATTTAAAAGTGGGTTTAAGAGAATTAAAGAATGTAAAAGAAATTCATATTGTTGCTATTAACAATGACGTAAAGGAAGTTCTTTGGGTAATAGAAAAGGAATATGCCTTAGAACCCATAATTAAAACACTTAATTATAAATCCGACACAGTACAGCAATTCAGTTTTAAATTAAGCGAAGAACAAAATGCCTTAGTTTCTTATTCTCAACCGCTGACATATATATATGAACCAAATGC
>JGI24519J20070_1000336_pt1 | contig 13607 bp, 11 predicted proteins | sample LinPmetageLP43_FD_20070 | JGI IMG/M metagenome (IMG submission 20070) | reverse complement strand
CCTTCTGGCATTCTATCACCTAAATATTTACCACTTAACGCGCCAAAGCCCATAGGTGAATAAGCTAATAACCCAACCTGTTCTCTCATTGAAATTTCTGCCATTCCTACTTCAAATAGTCTATTTAATAAACTATAAGGGTTTTGAATGGTTATGGTTCTAGGCAATGTTCCATGAACTTTACTTTCCTCTAAAAAGCGCATAGTTCCCCATGGCGTTTCATTAGATATACCTACATGTTTAATTTTGCCTTCACGGATTAAATCTCGCATGGTTTCTAAAACCTGATGAATGTTGTCTTCCCAATGGTCAGATATATCATGTTTGTATCCTCTTTGACCAAAATAGTTAGTACTTCTGTCCGGCCAATGTAGTTGATACAAATCAATATAATCTGTTTGTAAACGCTGCAAACTTCCTTCAACGGCATCAATAATAGATTCCCTTGTAAAACCGGTAGTACGAATAAACTTCGTCATATCGGCTTTTCCTGCAATTTTTGAAGCTAAAACTATATCTTCTCTATTACCATTTTTCTTAAACCAATTACCAATAACTCTTTCAGTAGCGGCATACCTGTCTTTATGCGCCGGAACTGGATATAGCTCTGCTGTATCTAAAAAATTAACACCTTTGTCAATGGCATAATTTATTTGCTCATGACCTTCTTCTTCGGTGTTTTGATTACCCCAGGTCATAGTGCCTAGACAAATTTTACTTACTTCAATATCTGTATGGGGTAAATTGGTATAAATCATTCAACTTAATTATTTGCTAACATTAAATACAAAACTACTAAATAAACCAAGGGTTCTTGCACCCTTTTCATTAACTCTCTACCTCTATTAAAATAGGGCAATGATCACTATGCTTTGCTTCCGAAAGAATAACAGATCTAGTTAATCTATCCTTTAAAGTAGAAGCAACCATAGCATAATCTAAACGCCAACCTTTATTGTTATTTCTAGCATTTGCCCTATAGCTCCACCAGGTATAATTATCTGGTTCAGAATTAAATTCCCTAAAACTATCTATGAAACCACTCTTTAAAAAATCTCCTAACCACTCTCTTTCAACCGGTAAAAACCCCGATACATTTTTTAATCCTACGGGATTATGAATATCTATGGCTTCATGGCAAATATTATAATCGCCAAGTACTATTAAGTTAGGATTTGTCAATTTCAGCTTATTGGCATATTCTTGAAAATCATCCATATATGTAAGTTTATGATTTAAGCGCTGCATATTTGTTCCCGATGGCAGATACATACTCATAACAGAAATATCTCCAAAATCTGCTCGAATATTTCTTCCCTCAAAATCCATATAATCTATACCAGTACCAAAAACTACTTTATCTGGCTCGGTTTTAGATAATATGGCTACACCACTATACCCCTTCTTTTGCGCACTATACCAATAGTTGTATTTATAACCTGCATCTTCAAATAAAGAAAGGTCTAATTGATCTTCATTTGCCTTAATCTCTTGCAAGCAGACTACATCTGGAGATACAGTACCCAACCAATCTAAAAATCCTTTTCTAATAGCCGCCCTAATTCCGTTTACATTATAGGATATGATTTTCATCTATCTACATTTTGGCTTAAAAATAAAAAAGAGTTGAAGATTAAAGGTGTATACTTTCTATTAAAATCATAATTTCACAGCTTTAAAATATTATTTGCATATTAAAACGCATCTCATGTACAAGTTTATTTTATTCCTTTTAGTATTATTTACAACTACTTCTTCATTAGCTCAGGCTTATGGCAATGATGAAAACAGCCATGAAGTAAAGTTAAACATTGGTCAATTTTTAGTTTCCACTACGGTTGAATTTGGCTATGAATATTACATAAATGAAGATACAAGTATAGGAGGAACCCTATATTTTGATGGTAAGGCAACAGATTACAATGGTAACTTTGGTATTGGACCTAATTTAAGAGCATATTTTGGTTATGGACCAAAAAGTGGCTTATTTGCAGAAATATTTGGACTTTACTACACTGGTGAAGATGATGATGATTCTGAAAATTTAGGTAATAGAAATTACGACTATTCTACCGTAGCCTTAGGTCTAGGTGGTGGTTATAAATGGGCAACTAGGAGCCAAAAATTTACAATTGAACTTAATGGAGGATTAGGTAGAAATATTAATCCTGAAGATTTTCAAAATGACTTTATGTTCAAAGCCGGTTTAGCTTTAGGTTTCCGCTTTTAATAGGTATTTTTGGGGTTTATACCTCTATGAACAAAATTTTACGACTATTACCGCTTATCATTATTTCATCAAATATTTTTGCGCAAACTACTATTGAAAATGATAGTATTACGCAATTAAACGAAGTAATTGTAATAGATACGCTTACTGCCAAAAACGCTATAGGCATCATTCCTTCGCAGACCATTGGAGCTTCAACTTTTTCAAATTATAGTCCAGTCGATTTTATCAGTTCCATAAATCAAATCTCTGGTTTGTATGCCCTATCTGGCGCACTGAACACTAACAGAATTACAATAAGAGGTGTAGGTTCTAGAACTCCTTTTGGTACGGATAAACTTAGACTTTATTACAATAACATTCCTGTTACCAACGGCACTGGTTCATCTACTATAGAGGCATTTGATTTAGAAAACTTAACTTCTGTAGAAGTTATTAAAGGTCCTAAAGGTTCAGGATTTGGAACGAACTTAGGTGGCGCAATTATATTAAATACAAAACAACTTAGCAACCAGCCTACTAAGCTTACAAATAACACCACAATAGGTTCTTACGGTCTATTTAAAAATAGCCTAGGTTTTACACATTCTCAGGACGATTTCTATATGACTTTTCAATATGGGCATATGGAGATCGATGGGTACCGAGAAAACAACAGATTTGAACGTGATGGGTTCTTATTAAACACAATTTTTAAACTTTCTGAAAAAAGTGAAATTGGACTATTAGTAAATCATATTGATTACTCTGCACAAATTGCAAGTTCTATTGACCAAGAAGACTTTGATGAAGACCCTACACAAGCTGCATTTACTTGGAAATCATCAAAAGGATATGAAGACAACAATTATAGTCTTATAGGACTATCACACACATACAAGGCTAGTTCTAAACTAAAAAATACAACTAGTTTGTTCTATACTTATTTAGACCACTACGAACCCGCACCCTTTAATATTTTAGATGAAAATACAAACGGATATGGACTGAGAACTTTGTTTTCTGGCAATATTAACATTCTTGACAATTCTATTTTTTACACTTTTGGCGGCGAACTTTATAAAGATGAATATTCTTGGGGGATTTTTGATAATCTATACCAAGAGAATAATGGCAATGGAAGTCTACAAGGCGATAGGCTATCTCAAAATAAAGAATTTCGCAGTCAAATAAACGCATTTGCTACAGCTTCTTATTCTTTAACAACTAGATTAATCGCTCAATTAGGATTAAACATTAATAAAACCCAATATGACTTTAGGGACCTTTTCAACTCAGGAGATACTAATACTAGCGCCAACAGAGATTTTAAAGCCCTATTCTTACCAAGTTTAGATATTAATTACACTGTTTCACCATCCAATCAATTTTATGCAAATATTAGCCGCGGATTTTCTAATCCAAGTCTTGAGGAGACTTTAACACCCGAAGGAATAATTAATCCCGATATCGTTCAAGAAACCGGTACAAACTATGAAATAGGCATCAACCATAAAAGCCAAAATGATAGGTTAAAATTAGATATCGCTTTTTACCTAATGCCCATTAAAAATTTACTGGTAGCTAAACGTGTTAGTGACAACCAATATATTGGCCGTAATGCCGGCAAAACAAAACACCAAGGTGTTGATCTAGACTTCAGCTACAAAATTAAAATTTCTGATAAAATAAGAATTTCACCATTTATAAATTACACGTATAGCAATCACAAATTTGTAGATTTTATAGATGATGAAGCCAACGAAGATTATTCTGGAAATGCATTGACCGGAGTACCAAAATATAAAATTAACTCAGGAATACAGACCAATTTTGGAAATGGTTTGTTTGCAAATATTACTCACCAATTTATTGACGAAATTCCGCTTACAGATGCAAATTCCCTCTACAGTGATTCTTTTAATATTTTAAACTTAAAATTAGGTTATAAGAATCAAATCAGAAAAGTTTCGAGTAGGGTTAGAATTTGGTATCAACAATTTAACCAACACAAAATATTCGCAGTCGGTCTTAATAAATGCTAGTGGATTTGGAGGAAATGCCCCAAGGTATTTCTACCCTGGGAACAATCTAAATTATTATGGCGGTGTAATATTAACCTACACCTTGTAGTTTATTCTATTTTCTTCAACCACGTCTTCATATCTACCGCATCATGAATAATACCATTTAATGCAGATATAGCAACCCGCTCTTGTTCCATAGAATCTCTATGTCTTATAGTAACTGTTTGATCTTCTAATGTTTGATGATCAACAGTAATACAGAAAGGAGTACCATTAGCGTCTTGTCTTCTATAGCGTCTACCAACGGCATCTTTTTCATCATAAGTAACATTAAAATCCCACTTAAGGTCATCTACAATACTCTGAGCAACTTCCGGTAAGCCATCTTTCTTCAATAGTGGTAAAATTGCTGCTTTTACCGGTGCTAAAACCGCTGGCAGCTTTAGAACGGTTCTAGTAGTATCGTTCTCTAATTGTTCTTCTCTTAGTGAATTTGAAAATACGGCCAAGAACATTCTATCCAAACCAATCGATGTTTCCAATACATAAGGCACGTAGTTTTTATTTACTTCGTGATCAAAATATTGTAATTTCTTACCGGAAAACTTCTCATGACTACTTAAATCAAAATCGGTACGGGAGTGAATTCCTTCCAATTCTTTAAAACCGAATGGAAAACGAAATTCAATATCTGATGCCGCATCAGCATAATGTGCCAATTTCTCATGATCATGAAAACGATAATTATCTTTCCCTAAACCTAATGACAAGTGCCATTTCATTCTTTTTTCTTTCCAGATTTCGTACCATTCTTTTTGAGTACCTGGTTGAATAAAAAATTGCATTTCCATTTGTTCAAATTCTCGCATTCTAAAAATGAATTGTCTAGCAACGATTTCATTTCTAAAAGCTTTACCGGTCTGTGCAATTCCGAAAGGAAGTTTCATTCGACCAGATTTTTGAACGTTCAAGAAGTTTACAAAAATACCTTGCGCAGTTTCCGGTCTTAAAAATAAGTCCATAGCACTTTCTGCATTGGCACCTAATTTTGTACCGAACATCAAATTGAACTGCTTTACATCTGTCCAGTTTTTAGATCCAGACATTGGACAAGCAATATCCAACTCCTCTATAAGTGCTTTTACGTCAGCCAAATCTTCATTTTGCAAAGACTTACCTAACCTGCTTAAAATTGTTTTTCCTTGTTCTTGATAATCGACTACACGCTGATTCGTTTTTAAGAAAGTCTCCTTATCAAAAGCTTCTCCAAAACGTTTTGCAGCTTTATTGACTTCTTTTTCAATTTTAGCATCGATTTTAGCGACATAATCTTCTACTAAAACATCAGCTCTATATCTTTTCTTGGAATCTTTGTTATCTATTAATGGGTCGTTAAAAGCATCTATATGCCCTGATGCCTTCCAAGTTAATGGATGCATAAAAATAGAAGAATCTAGCCCAACTATATTGTCATTAAGTTGCACCATGGCTTTCCACCAATACTCGCGTATATTCTTTTTTAGCTCTGCACCGTTTTGACCGTAGTCATATACAGCACTTAACCCATCATAAATTTCACTAGATTGAAATACATAACCGTATTCCTTGGCGTGAGAAATTACACGCTTAAAATCATCTTCTTGCTTTGCCATGCGGCAAAAATAGGATAATAGCCTAAAAAAATAATATTATTTCAATTGAAATTCTGAAGAAGTAATCAAACGTTCGTCTTCAAACACATTTAATGTGTAATTACCTTCCATCAAAGAACCTTCTGGAATGGTAATAGATTCACAGATATACATGTCAACTCCAGTAAAAGAAAATTCAACTCTTTTACTATAAACATTTCCATTAACAGTAATAGTATTGGCGTTGTCTTCAATGATCTGCTTGTTAGGATCAAGAAACTGTAAATAAACTATTTTGTCATTACCGGCTTCACTTTCGTCTGCCAAAATAGTTACACAACCTCTTAATTTCTCTATAATTGATGCCTTATTGGTTTTGGTTGGTTTTGTTCCACGAATTAATCTAAAACCGCTTCCTTCAGAATTAGCCATTTTTAAATAACTCTTGGTCTTTAATTTCTGGTTTAGTTCTAAGATTTTTCTTCTCTGTAAAGCTTCTGCTTCTGCTAAAGAGTTACTATTAGCTCTAAGATTTTCTATCTGCTTACGAGACTCATCATACTTATCTGTAAGCAACATGTTATTATAACGTAAAAAATTGTTCTTTAAAATTAAGCTATCGTTTTTAGATTCTAACCTACGTAACTCTGTTTTAAACTCCCTTAATTTTTGTACGGTAAAATTTAAACGCCCAACTGAATCTAAAAGCTCTTGAACTTTAAATTTTGAATCTTGTAATTCAATTTCGTTCATCTCACTTTTAGCAGATAAACGATCAACATCTGCTTTCATCAAAGTAAGGTCTTTTACCAAAATTGATTTTTCCTTTTCTAAAAAATCAATTTCAGCATTTGACTGGGCATAACTATAATAGAAAGCAATTAATAATGCAATAATAACCGCAACAAATGCCGCGAGTATTATTTTATAATTGAATTTGTTATCTTGACTGTCCATTTAATAAGTGGGCTGTAGGTTGTTTAATCTGTAAAATTTGATGAAAAACAGAATTTCAAATATACTAAAGGATGTTACCAACATACTGTTACCCATATCATGTTTTGGATGTAATGCACGATTATACAGAGGAGAGGTTATACTCTGCACATCTTGCCGACATCAATTACCTCTTACCGAGTATACATTTAACGATGAAAATGCCGTTGACCGTATTTTTTATGGTCGAATTAACATAAAAAAGGCAAATTCATTCTTATTCTTTACCGAAATTGGAATCGTAAAAAATCTCATACATTTTTTAAAATATAAGAATCAAGAAGGAATAGGACGGTTTTTGGGCGATTGGCACGGTCAAATTCTAAAAGAACAAGGCGACTTACCACAAATTGATTTTGTTATTCCAATTCCCCTGCATCGAAAAAAATTAAAAAAAAGAGGCTACAACCAAGTGACACTATTTGCTAAACAAATAGCCTTTCATATTAATGCTGTTTATGCAGAAGATTTACTTGTTAAAACAGCTAACACAAAAACACAGACCAAAAAAAATAGATTAAGCAGATGGTATGACAACCGGTCTTTATATGAAATAAAAAATAACGAAACCCTTATAAATAAAACCATTTTATTGGTTGATGATGTAATTACCACTGGTGCTACTATGGAAATTTGTGCCAAAACTTTTAAAGATATTGAGGGTGTAGAAATTTACATTTCTAGCATTGCTGTAGTTCCAAAGAATTAAATTCTATAAATATGTTGTTTCTTTGCGGTCGATAATCACACTAATGAGCAGAAAAATTTTAGGTTTTATATTTGTTTTTATCATTGTTTTGGTATCCTACCAATGTGCACAACGTGGCACCCCTACTGGTGGACCAAAAGATATTACCCCTCCAGAATTAACAAGAGCAGAACCACCTAATTTGACAACCAATTTTATGGGCAATAAAATTAGGCTCTATTTCAATGAATTGGTAAAATTAAAAGATATTCAAAAACAACTTATAATATCTCCTCCCTTAAAAAACTCGCCTGTACTTTCTCCAATGGGGAATGCTAATAAATATGTAGAAATAATAATTAAAGACACTTTAGAACCTAATACCACATACACCTTCAACTTTGGGCAAGGAATTGTAGATAATAACGAGGAAAACCCAAATTCATTTTTTACCTATGTTTTTTCTACCGGCAATTATATTGACTCTTTAGAACTTACAGGAGTTGTTAAAGATGCATTCAATAAAAAAGCAGATGATTTTGTTAGTGTAATGCTCTATAAAATAGACACAAGCTATACAGACTCTACAGTTTATAAAAAGCCACCCAATTATATTACCAACACACTCGATAGTGCCGTAATATTTAAACTAAAAAATTTAAAAGAAGGAAAATATGCCCTATTTGGTATAAAAGATGCCTCTAGCAACAACAAATTTGATCAAAAAACAGATAAAATAGGGTTCGTAAAAGATACTATAAATCTACCTACAGATTCCATTTACCTACTGAATCTTTTTAAGGAAATACCAGATTACGGTGTTGCCGTGCCTAGTATGGAAGCAAGTAACAAAATTAGCTTTGGCTATTATGGGGTTGGTACAGATATAAAGATTGAATCTCTTACAGAAATACCAGACTCTGTTAGAACCAAGATTATGAAAGAAAGAGAAAAGGACACTATCAATTTTTGGTTCACACCTTATGAAATGGATTCCCTTCTTTTTACGATTACCAATGAAGCATTAAAAATACAGGACACATTTAAAGTTAAGAATAGAAAAGTTGCATTTGATTCATTAAAAATAGCAATGAGCCAAAAAGGCAATATTGAAATGAACAAACCTATTAATCTTCTTAGCAATACGCCGTTAGTTAGTTTTGATAGTACCAAAATAAAATTGATGGATAAGGATTCTATTGAGATAGCTTACAAATTAAAGCTGGATACATTAGAAAATTTATTGAATTTCGATTTTAAAATTGACACTGACCAAAGCTATAGAATGGAGCTTATACCGGGTGCCGTGACAGATTTTTTTGAAACTACTAATGATTCTGTGGCATATTCCTTTAAAACCAAAAGCATAGCAGACTATGGTAACTTAACCTTAAATCTAAATGGCAATTCAATTGTCTACCCCATAATTGTTCAACTAACGAACGAAAAGGGCGCTATACAACGCGAGATTTACGCTACCGAACCGCAGCAATATGTTTTTGACAATTTAAATCCAGGTAAATATCAAGCTCGTGTAATATTCGACAATAACGAAAATGGAAAATGGGACACAGGTAGTTTCTTAGAAAAAAGACAACCTGAGAAAATAAGTTATTATCCTACATTAATAGAATTACGGGCTAACTGGGAAAAAATAGAGACATTTAATCTAATAGACTAAACCTATCCCTATCATTTAAAAAGGGTAGTTTATTCCGTAGTAAATCTATTTCATTCTTAACGACATCAACAATTAGCACCTCTTCTTTTTTTGAAAGGGAAATTAATTCCCCAAGAGGGTCATATAAACTTGAGTGACCAGGGTAATTATGTCCTAATCCGTCGGCTCCAACACGATTTACACCAATACAATATGCCATATTTTCAATGGCACGTGCTTTTAATAGAGCATCCCATGCATTAATTCTTGGAGTTGGCCAATTTGCAGCATATAATAGAATGTCAAAATCTTCTGTATTTCTACTCCATATAGGAAAACGAAGATCATAACAGATTAATGGACAAATGGCAAATCCCTTATAATTAACAATTAATCTTTTATTACCTGCGGTGTATTTTTCATGCTCTCCTGCCAAAGTAAAAGTATGTCTCTTGTCATATGTAACATATTTTCCATTGGGTTCTACAAAGAAAAGTCTATTGTAATGAGTATCATCCTCATTAAATACAATACTGCCTACTATTGCGCTATTTATATTGGCAGCAATATCTATCATCCAACTCAATGTAATTGACCCTTCTTCATTTTTAATATTCTCTGGAGACATGGTAAAGCCTGTTGAAAACATTTCTGGAAGAACAATTAAGTCAACATCTTCTACAATTTGTTCAATTTTAGCACTGAACATTTTCCTATTGGCACTTGGATTTTCCCAATGTAATGCAGACTGAATTAGAGCTATTTTCAAATTACTTTTTTCTTGTGCCATACAAATTATTCAAGCATATCTATAAAAGCATTTAAACCCTGAGTTTTTGCGTGATCCAATGCTGTATTTCCCCTATTATCTTTAATTGTTTTATCCGCACCATTTGCCATTAATAATTTGGCTATTTCCAAACGGTTAAATTGTGCCGCATAAATAAGGCAAGTTGCACCCATTGCGTTTCTTTCATTCAATTGCGCACCTTTCTCAATCAGCAATTTTGCAATATCTGTAAAACCTTTAAAACAAACACCCATTAAAGCAGTGTTTCCAGAAGCATCTACAGCATCAATTTTTGCTCCCTTGTCTAAAAGCAACGTTGCAATCTCCATTTCATCATAGTATGTAGCCAAAATTAATGGGGTTGACCCTCTAGTGTCTTTACTGTTAATGAGTACAGGGTTCTTTTCTAACATAGACTTAACCTCATTAAAACTACCCTCTCTAATGGCCTTAAAAAAAAACTCGTTCATAATCTTACTTTATTAAAAATCCTATAAAATTTAGAAAAAAAGTGATTAAATCATGAAGTATTTTCTTACTTGCCAACTATTTTTTCTTACCTTAAAGGAAATATGTACCTTTAAATTTAAATCAATAACTTTTGAAAACACTGGCCGTTGACTTTCTTTTAAAAGAGTCCCCCAATGCAATTGCTATCGTCGATACTAAGTTAAACTTTATTAGCTACTCTAACCAGTGGCTGCGTAAATTTACCTTAAACGACAACGATATTATCGACAAACATCTTTTTGATGTTACTATAGAAACACCCGATTTTTTCAAAACTGCGCTAGAAAATGGAGTTAAAGGGAAAGAGGATATTAACCACGGGCAAAAATTTGTTTTGCCCAGTGGAAAAATACAGTGGTTAAAATGGAAAATTCTACCATCAACTTATGATACTAATGGTTTTGATGGAGCAATAGTGTTTTTAGATGATATAACTGTAGATAAAAAAGAAATTGAACTCCTTCACAAAGCAGAAGAAGTTGCCAGAATAGGCTGCTGGGAACTTGATTTAAAAACCGGATTGATTAACTGGACCAAAACTACTAAAGACATTCATGAAGTTGATGAAAATTTCACACCCAACTTAGAGGACGGAATTAACTTTTACAAAGAAGGAACTCATAGAGATAACATTACAAAATTAGTAGGTGCAGCAATTGCTGATGGTAAACCGTTTGATACAGAATTAATAATTGTAACCGCGAAAGGGAATGAAGTTTGGGTTTCTGCAAAAGGTGAAGTAGAATTAGTAAACGGTCATGCTTCAAGACTAGTTGGTACTTTTCAAGATATTGATGAACGTAAAAAAGTTCAGTTAGCACATAAAGAGATTACCGAGCGCCTTAAAATTACCACCAAAACAGCGAAAATTGGAACATGGGAATATGATCTTTTAGAAAATGAATTAATATGGGATCAAGAAATGTATAAAATTTTTGATGTAAAAGAAGATCAGTTTTCAGGAGCTTTCGAAGCTTGGTCATCAACAATACATCCAGAAGATAAGGAAAAGGCACTAACAGCTACTAATGATGCCATAAAGGGAATTAAAGATTTTGATGAAGAGTTTAGAATAAAGCATCAGAATGGTTCAGTTAAACATATTAAAGGTCTTTCTAAAACAATTAAAGATTTTAATGGTAAAGCTATTAAAATGACAGGTGCAAACTGGGATATTACAGAATTGCGAAGTGCAGAACTTAAACTAGCCAAAAGCACTGAAATATTTACAGAAACTTTTGAACACTCTTCTATTGGTATGGCACTTGTAAGCCCTGAACTTAAATGGCTAAAAGTAAATAAAAGCTTATCTAAAAGCTTAGGATATTCAGAAGAAGAATTACTAAAAATGAAAACTACAGATATTACTTATCCAGATGATTTAAGTAATAGTGAAGTTTTTAAATCTAAAGTATTCAGTGAAAATAATAATAATTTACAATTGCAAAAAAGATACTTTCATAAAGATGGAAATGTAGTACACGCTATTATTGGGGTTACACCTGTAAAAGATTTAAATGAGAATCCAAGTCATGCCATCGTTCAATTTTTGGATATCACCAATAGTATTGAATCACAGAATAAATTAGAATCTTTGGTAGAGGTTACAAAGAGCCAAAATGAGAGCCTTACAAATTTCGCACATATTGTCTCTCACAATCTAAGGTCGCATTCTACAAACATGACAATGCTTGCTAAATTTTTAAATGAAGAGAAAGATGAAGATGAACGTCTAAATTTAAATAGAATGATTACGAGTGCTACTGAAAGTTTATCTGAAACTATTGATCATTTAAATGATGTAGTTTTAGTAAAAACAGGAGCTCTAGAAAAGTTACAGAGTATTAGCATACTTAATACTATTAACCAAATAACAAAAAGTATAAACGGTTTACTAGAAGAACAAAGTGCAACTATAAAAATAGATGTATCAAAGTCTCATTTTGTAAATGCCGTTCCTGCTTATTTGGAAAGTATATTTCTTAACATTCTTACAAATGCTTTAAAATATAGGTCATCTGAACGAACTCCTATTATTGAAATAAAATCTAAAGTAAAGGGTGATTTTATCCAAATATCATTTAAAGATAATGGTCAAGGTATTGACTTAGAAAAACACGGTGATAAAATATTTGGTATGTATAAAACATTCCATAAACATAAAGACGCAAAAGGTATAGGTCTTTTTATTACAAAAAACCAAATTGAAGCAATGAGCGGTACTATTTCTATAGAGAGTATTGTTGATAATGGTACCACTATATTTATAGAACTTAAACGCAACTAACTTAAAAAAAAATTATGAAAAAAGTTCAACTTTGCTGCATAATAGACGATGACCCTATATTCGTTTATGGTACAAAAAGAATTATTAAAGAAGTAGATTTTGCAGAATCTATCATTGTTTATACTAATGGACAAGAAGCTCTTGACGGACTTACGAAAATTTGCGTAGCTAAAGAACCATTGCCAGATGTAATATTTTTAGATTTGAATATGCCGGTTTTAAACGGTTGGGAATTTTTAAATGAATTTAAAAACTGCCAGAGTAAAAGATCAAAATCTATTACAATCTATATCATTAGTTCTTCTGTAGACCCTAGAGATTTAGAACGAGTTAAAGATTACAATCAAGTTGACAACTATATTTTAAAACCGATAACTCCTGATGATCTTGCGAAGATTCTAGGCGCTGCCGTGGAAAGATAATTTATAAAATATCAATCATACTTAAGTCCATTGTTAATTACACCGATTAGTGTAATTTTTTTTAAAAAAAAGGTTATCTTAATTACATAACTTAGCAAATAAATTTGATTACTCCATATAAAAATCTAAATCTGGTTAAGATTTACTATTGAACTATTTTAAAATGAGCGTATTTACAAGTTGTTGTATTATAGATGACGACGAATTTTTTTCTGTTAGCGGCAAAAGTATTTTAAAGCAACATAATTTTAGCGATAATATGCTATACTATACTGGCGGTCAAGAAGCTATTGATGGTCTCATAGGTTTGTTAGTTGAAAATATTACCCTTCCAGATGTTATTTTTTTAGATTTAAATATGCCAAATAGAGATGGCTGGTCTTTTCT
>JGI24519J20070_1000333_pt1 | contig 13768 bp, 9 predicted proteins | sample LinPmetageLP43_FD_20070 | JGI IMG/M metagenome (IMG submission 20070) | reverse complement strand
TTATTTGAACAATATCCCAATCAAACTCCGTTAAGCCAAAAGTAGCATCAACATAACCAGTACCAATAAAACTATAGTCGAAACGTATTTCAGATATGTGGTGAATGGCATTTGCACCAATAGAAATTTGAGCCTCTTTTGAAATTTGCCCTCCAATAGAAATAACATTGATATTGGCTTTATGAGAAAGTTCCATTGCCACAGGTAAACTAATAGTAAAACACGTAAGGTTTAAATTTTCTGGTATAATCCTGGCAAGTTCCATACATGTTGTACCACCATCAAGAAAAATAACGGCACCATCTCTCAACATACTTACCGCCTTAAGTGCAATTGCGGCTTTATCTTCTAACTTATATATATTGGTATTTCTGGCACTATTGGTCATGTACCCCATTGAAATAGCACCACCATGAACTTTACGAAGCTTATTCTCTGCATCTAACTCCTTTACATCTCTCCTAATAGTGTCAATAGATACGTCTAAAGCTTCCGCAATATCAGTAATAAGAATTCTATTATGCAAATCAACTTCGTTTAATATCGTCTGTTGACGTTCTTCCTTTAACATTTAAAAGCAACTTTTATACTTGTGAATAACACAAAGATAGCGAATTTTATCACATGCCGTTTTATGACGTTAATGTAATGTAAACATAAATTAAAGATTAATTAACAGCACAATACAGCATTATTTCTTGCAAAAAACAGCAAATATTTAAAATAACGCATATATTTGCATGAATTAAAAACCTAAAAATTTCATCATAGACTTATGAAAAATGCCGTAAAAGACTCCAAAATCGACATCACCCACAAACCCATTGGTCAGTTTGAAGAAACAAGATTCGAAAAAATTCACAATGTAATTTTTCAAGATTCCAATGAAGCTTCCATTCAAGTTGCTCATGAAATAGCTGCCTTAATTAAAAAGAGACAAGGTCAAAAAAGAAATTGTGTCTTAGGTTTAGCTACTGGATCTTCACCAATTAGAGTCTATGAAGAATTGGTACGCATGCACAAAGAAGAAGGTCTGAGCTTTAAAAATGTAATTACCTTTAATTTAGATGAATATTTGCCAATGGAGCCAAATAACATTCAAAGTTATTTCTACTTCATGCATGAGCATCTTTTTAATCATGTAGATATTCCTGAAAAAAATATACATATACCAGACGGTACCGTAAGTATTGACAAAACTACGGCCTATTGTTTAAGTTATGAACGAAAAATTAAAGAACACGGCGGACTAGATTTTCAATTATTAGGAATTGGTAGAACAGGTCACGTAGGTTTCAATGAACCAGGTTCACACTTTAATTCAGGAACAAGAGTAATTACGTTAGATCATATTACTCGTGTAGATGCCGCTCCGTCATTTTTAGGAATCGATAATGTACCTAGAAAAGCGATTACCATGGGTATTTCTACAGTAAGAAAAGCTAAGCGTATTGTTTTATTAGGCTGGGGTCAAAATAAAGCGGATATTATAAAGAAAACAATTGAAGGTGAAATTTCTTCACATGTACCTGCAACTTATTTACAGGAACATGACAACTGTACTTTTGTATTGGACACAGGTGCAGGAAGCGAATTAACAAGAAACAAAACTCCGTGGTTAGTTGATGCATGTAAATGGACCGAAGAATTAAGATCAAAAGCCATAGTTTGGCTTTGTGAAAATACTGGTAAAACCATTTTAAGCTTAACCGATAAGGATTATAATGACAATGGAATGGCAGATCTTCTGGCAACGGAAGACGCTTATGATTTGAACATAAAAATGTTCAATAAACTACAGCATACCATTACCGGATGGCCAGGTGGCAAGCCAAATGCCGATGATACGCATAGACCGGAAAGAGCCAAACCTGCTAAAAAACGTGTAATCATATTTAGTCCTCACCCAGATGATGATGTAATATCTATGGGCGGTACTTTTGACAGGTTAGTTGAACAAGGTCATGATGTACATATCGTTTACCAGACTTCTGGAAATATTGCGGTTTCTGATACAGATGCTAGAAAATATGCGGAAATAGCGATGCAGATAAATCCATCCGATGCGGCTAAAAACATCATTGAATCAATTTCTGATAAAAACGAAACCCGAATAGATTCACCAGAAGTTAGAAATTTAAAAGGGAAAATTAGACGTGGAGAGTCATATGCAGCTACAAGATATATGGGGCTACAAGATGAAAATGTACATTTCTTAGACTTGCCTTTCTACGAAACTGGTACTATCAAGAAAAAGAATTTATCTGATGAAGATATAGCAATTGTAATAGACATCATCAAGGAGATTAAACCCCATCAAATTTATGCAGCAGGAGATTTGGCAGATCCACACGGTACGCACAAAGTGTGTTTAGATGCTATTTTCGCTGCATGTGATAAGATAAAATCAGAAGATTTCATGAAAGATTGCTGGTTATGGTTGTATAGAGGTGCATGGCACGAGTGGGATATCAATGAAATTGAAATGGCCGTACCGATGAGTCCAGGGCAAGTTCTGAAAAAACGGTATGCTATATTCTGTCACCAATCTCAAAAAGATGGTGTAATGTTTCAAGGAGATGATTCTAGAGAATTTTGGATGCGAGCAGAAGAAAGAAATCGCGATACGGCCAATAAATATAAAGCTATGGGCTTATCCTCATATGCTGCAATCGAGGCCTTTGTAAGACATAAATTCAACTAACAACTAAATTGATTTAAAAGGCCTATTTTTAATAATAAAATAGGCCTTTTTACTATTTATGACAAAACAACTCGCCCTTCTAGCTCTAATACTACTTTTTAATTCTTGCGGAATTTTCAAATCTTACGAAAAACATCCTAAAAGAGAATTTAGAGGTGTATGGATTGCTACCGTGGTCAATATAGATTGGCCTAAAAACGGTTATGACACTTCTGAAAAACAAAAAGCAGATTATCTTAAAATTCTAGATTTTTATGAAAAGGAAAATTACAACGCAGTAATTGTACAAGTTCGTGCTGCCGGTGATGCTTTTTATGATTCTGAGTATGCACCATGGTCCAGATTTCTAACCGGAGAAGAAGGTACTCCTCCAAAATGGAATACAGATGTTCTAGAATGGATGATATCTGAAGCTCACCAAAGAGGCATGGAGTTTCACGCATGGTTGAATCCTTACCGGGCTACTTTTGATGAGAATTTTGAGGTGCTGGCAGAAACCCATGATTATTGCACACATCCAGAATGGATAGTACATTATGGCAAAAAGAATTATTACAACCCAGGGTTACCCCAGGTGCAAAAACATTTTTCGAACATTATAACTGAATTAGTATCCAACTACGATGTAGATGCAATACATTTTGATGATTACTTCTATCCGTACAAAATAAAAGATGCCATTTTCAATGATTCATTAGCATTTGAAACTTATGCTCAAAACAATCAAAGTATTGATGATTGGCGACGAAGCAATATTGATTCATTGGTAAAACAATCTCATGAAACTATTAAAGCTATCAAACCATGGGTACAGTTTGGTATTAGTCCGTTCGGAGTTTGGAAAAATAATTCAACAGACCCAAAAGGTTCAGATACTAAAGCAGGACAAACCACCTATGAAGATTTATACGCAGACCCATTGTTATGGATGGAAAAAGGTTGGATAGATTACCTAGCACCACAAGTCTACTGGAGTATGGATCTACCGGTTGCTTCACATAGAAAAATTATAGACTGGTGGTCAAAAAACAATTTTGACACCAACCTCTATGTTGGCAATGGTCCATACAAAATTAGAAATAACAGTGACGAAGCTTGGAATGACAGTAAAGAGCTACCAATGCAGTTAGAACTTGCTCGAGAAACACCACAGATTCAAGGTAACATTATGTTCAGTGCAAAATCTTTAATGACCGAAAAAGATGACGTTGTAGAATACATAAACAAGAAATATTACAAACTACCTGCGCTGAACCCTATATCATCTTTAGCTAAAAATCATAGTGTTAATAAACCTCAACTTATAAATACGACTAAAGAAGGCGATGAAGTAATATTTGAGTTCGATGATTTGAAAAGTATGCGTTACATGCTCATCTATTCATCTGGCAGAAAGGTGAAGGAAGAATATCCCATTAAAAAACTAGTGACTAAAGTTTTAATAAACTCCAACTCAAATTCAATTCGCATACCTAAATCAAATTTCAAAGAGACATATTACAGTATTAGCTTTATTGACTTGTATGCTGCGGAAACAATACCAACTGTAATTAACTTAAAGAATATTCCTTAAAATGGTTCAAAAAGATAAAGGAGCTTGGGCTTGGGTGCCTGTTCTATACTTTACACAAGGCTTACCTTATGTCCTGGTTGTCACGGTATCTGTAATTATGTACAAGAAACTAGGCGTCAGCAACGAAGATATTGGTCTTTATACCAGTCTTTTGTATTTACCTTGGGTTTTAAAACCTTTATGGAGTCCGTTCGTAGATTTAAAAAGTACCAAAAGGAAATGGTTTTTAGCAATGCAATTGTTAATCGCTATTTCACTATTAGGTGTTGGCTTAACACTGCCAACCAATATGTTTTTTATATCATCATTAGCCTGTTTTTGGATGGCTGCTTTCGCCTCTGCAACCAATGATATAGCATCAGACGGATATTACATGTTAGGTCTTACAGAAAAGAAGCAATCTTTCTTCGTTGGTATGCGAAGTACTTTCTACAGACTGGCAATGGTTACAGGCGAAGGATTAATTGTTGTATTGGCCGGTTTCTTAGAAAATAAATACGGAGACAATACCAAGGCTTGGAGCATAACTATGTCAGCAGCAGCTTTTCTAATGTTGATAATGACTGTAGCCAACTTTTTTGTTACTCCAAAATACGAATCTGAAAATATTGAGGATAAGGAAAAACCAGCTGGATTTCTTGAAGTGTTTTCTTCATTTTTCAAGAAACCAGGTATTGGTATTGCCCTAGCCTTTATTTTAACCTATCGATTAGGGGAATCACAATTAGTAAAGATGGCATCACCATTTCTTTTGGATACACCCGATAAAGGAGGGTTAGGGTATTCAACAGAACAGTTAGGAACTATATTTGGTACAGCGGGAGTAATTTTTCTTTCTATTGGAGGTATTTTAGGAGGTATTTTAATTTCAAGGGACGGACTAAAAAAATGGATGCTACCCATGGTTCTTTCGCTGAATTTACCCAATATTCTATACGCAGTGTTAGCAGCCACAGATACCACCAATATTTATGCGGTTACAGCAACCGTCATATTTGAGAAATTTGGATATGGATTTGGCTTTGCAGCTTTTTTAATGTACCTCATTTACATAGCAGATGGTAAATCTAAAACATCACATTATGCCATTGCAACTGGTTTTATGGCATTAGGTATGATGCTACCAGGCATGATCAGTGGATACATACAACAATGGCTAGGCTATGATGGCTTTTTTGTTTGGGTAGTTATTGCTGCCTTACCTGCTTTATTATTATTAAAATTCATTTCTTATCCGGCAGATTTCGGTAAAAAAACAACAGTACCTAATGAGTAATAGTATATCTACTAAAGAAGCTATAGAAACACTTTCCCTATCCGAAAAGGTTGGACAACTTTTTATGCCAGCAGCCTTTATCAATGATATGGAAGAGGAAATACAACAACTTGAAAAACTGATTTCAGAACAACATGTTGGCGGACTCTGTTTTTTTCATTCCAGAGCAAGTGCGGCAACTAATTTTGAAGGCAAGAAAAAAATCGTTGTCAACGAAAACAGTTTTGACACATTAAAAAATCTTATCAAGAGATATCAAAAAGCGGCTACCTACCCCCTACTTATTTCCATTGATGCTGAATGGGGATTAGCCATGCGCATAGAAAACACGCCACATTATCCTTATGCTATTACTTTAGGAGCAAATACTAAAAATATTGATTTAGTATATGAAGTTGGGAAACAAATAGCCAAAGATTGTAAGGCAGCAGGTATACACTGGAATCTCGCTCCTGTTGTTGACATCAATATAAATCCGAATAATCCTGTAATTGGCTATCGCTCTTTTGGTGATGACAAGCACAATGTGGTCGCTATGGCAACTGCTTTTGTAAAAGGTACACAAAGCGAAGGTGTACTTACAAGCATAAAACATTTTCCTGGTCATGGAGATACGGCTACAGATTCTCATTTAGGGCTACCGGTTATAGAAAAAAGCAAAGCAGAACTTTTAGAAAATGAATTATATCCTTTTCAAAAATTAGTTGAAGAAGGTGTTGATTCTGTTATGGCAGGACACCTTTCTGTACCCTCATTAACAACTGACTCCAAATTGCCATCAAGTATCAATAAAGATATTATTACCAGAGTTTTACGAAATGAAATGGGCTTTGACGGAATAGTTATTTCCGATGCTTTAAATATGCATGCCGTTTCTAAAAATTACCCTATTAAAGGAGAATTAGAATGGCTGGCATTTAATGCCGGAAACGATGTTTTATGCTTTGCAGAGCATATTGAAGAAGGTATTCAGATGATTTTAAAAAATGCCTCAGAAACCCAAATTAATAAAAGTCTCGAGCGCATCTGGAAGTTAAAAGAAAAAGCCTTTAACGAAGAAAGTACAATTCAAGAATTGACAGACCCAAGTGCTCTGAACAGAAAAATTGCGGAACGTACACTTACTTTACATCATGGCACTGCGGCCGATATTTCAAAATTCAAAGCTACTAATTTCTGCACCTTAACAATAAAGCGTTTTGGAACCGATCAAACCAACCAAGAAATTTTAGATAACATTTTTGAAATGAGAAATGAAGTTAAAGGTGAGACTGAAATATTACTACTTTTAACTCCTCCTCAAATAAAACCAACTAATAAATTTGGCTTTCTTCAAGAAGAAATAGACTTTATTAATGAGCTTATAACTTCTAAAAATGTCGTTTTCTATCACTTTGGTAACCCGTATGCATTAAAATATTTCAATACAGATAAAACAACCGCTACTGTAATTGCTTATCAGAATTTCAAAGAATTTCAAGATGTGGCAACTGAGCATTTTTTAGGAAACTTCGAAGCAAAAGGAGAATTACCATTTAAACTTGAGAACAGTATATGAATCATTCGGGCTGGTTGAGAGTAATTGCTATTATATTTCCCTATTTTATTTTAGTAGGGTTGTTTCAATTTGCTGGAGCAGTAATTGCCGAGGTACCCTTTAGTAATCCGGAATTTCAGGAATCTACCACTCAGCATTTAATCATGATTACTTTTTCCTTTTTAGGAACCATGTTGCTAATATGGCTATTCATGAAATTTGTTGACAAAGAACCTTTCATAGAAGTAGGCTTACAAATAAAGAATAAAGGAAAGGATATTGTAATTGGCACTATCCTTGGCTTAACAATAATGTTTTTAGCATATTTAGGACTATCGTTATCAAATGAAATTGTTTTTGATAAACTGAATTTTAACTTTTCTGAATTATTTTATACCACCTTGCTTTTTGTACTTGTAGCTGTTTTAGAAGAAGTATTATTTAGAGGCTATATTTTAAAAAACTTGATGCTATCCTTCAATAAGTATTTAGCATTAACAATATCTGCTGCCCTATTTGCTCTAATGCATGGAGCCAACCCAAACATTAGTTGGTTCAGTTTATTAGGTCTTTTTTTGGCGGGCATGGCATTGGGCGCCTCTTACATATACACCAAGAATTTATGGTACCCTATTGCCTTTCATTTCAGCTGGAACCTATTTCAATCATTATTCGGGTTTAACGTAAGTGGTCAAGATATTTACTCTATTATTGAGTTTACTATACCAGTAACCAATAAAATTAACGGTGGTGAATTTGGCTTTGAAGGATCAATTTTTTCACTAGTTACAGAATTGTCATTAGTGTTTTTAGTCATGTATTACTATCAAGTACAAAAGAAAAAACAACCTATCACAAATGAAAATATATAAAATTATTGGTTTAATGTCCGGCACATCTTTAGATGGTCTAGACCTGACCTACTGTCACATTTGGGAAAAGAAAGGCATATGGGAATTTGAAATCAAAGAAACCAAAAGCGTAGGCTATTCTTCAGAAATGATGAATACTTTGAAAAATGCTATTGACCTATCTGCTGAAAAACTAATTGAACTTCACAATACCTATGGCACATGGCTAGGAGAACAAGCTCTGACCTTTATAACCGATAATAAATTAGAAGTAGACTTTATTGCTAGTCATGGCCACACTACGCACCACCGTCCAGAAATGGGACTTACTTTTCAAGTTGGATCAGGACAACATTTAGCAAATGTAAGTGGCATAAAAGTAATTGCTGATTTCAGAACAAATGACATTGCCCTTGGGGGACAAGGTGCACCTTTAGTTCCTATTGGTGACCGCATATTTTTTAATGAGTATAATTACTGCTTAAATCTTGGTGGTATTAGCAATATATCTTTTGACGTAAAAGACAGAAGAATAGCCTATGATATTGGTTTAGCTAATATGATACTCAACTACATCACCAGAAAAGTAGATTTAGAGTATGATGAAGATGGTAATCTTGCCCGAAGTGGCCAGGTAAATGCTGAAATGCTTAAAGAATTAAATGGTCTTCAATATTATTTATTACCACATCCTAAATCTATTGGTTACGAATGGTTTTTAGCTGAGGTTGTTCCTATTGTTGAGAATACTGATGATTCTATTGAAAATTTACTTCATACTAGCATTCACCATATATGTGATAAAATAGCACAACAAATTCAACTAAATTTTAAACATAACAAACAACAATTACTAGTAACCGGCGGCGGTGCACTAAACTCTTTCTTGATAGAAACATTACAGCAAAAATTGGGTGACACCACTAAAATAGTAATACCAGAAAAAATCATCATAGAATTTAAAGAAGCCTTGGTATTCGCTTTAATGGGCGTTTTAAGATCGGAGCAATTAACAAATGTACTTTCATCTGTTACGGGAGCAAAGAAAGATTCTTCTAGCGGAGTATTGTTCATACCCAATTGAACTTTTTTACCTAATTTACTTGATAATCGAAATTTAGCATCCAGAGGTTTTCCTCTTTTTTAAATTAATATTTATCTGAAATTATCCTTGGTTCGTACTAAGAATATTCTCTTAATTAAAATAGCATTAAAAATGTCAGAAAAACAAAAGAAAGCAACGGCTTACTGGAAAGAAAATGTAAGGTATCTTTTTATACTATTAACGATTTGGTTCGTAGTATCGTTTGGTGCAGGCATTCTTTTTAAAGATGCTTTAGACTCTATTAGAATTGGAGGTTTTAAACTAGGCTTCTGGTTTGCACAACAAGGGTCTATTTATGTTTTTGTTATTTTAATTTTCGTTTATGTAAGGCTCATGAACAAACTTGATAAGAAATATAACTACAACGAATAACACCAAATATACCAACCATCAAAAAACCAAAACATGAGTGTTCAAACTTGGACTTATATTTTAGTAGGGGTAACTTTTGCCCTATATATCGGAATTGCGATTTGGTCTAGGGCCGGATCAACAAAAGATTTTTATGTTGCCGGCGGCGGTGTGTCACCACTAGCAAATGGCATGGCTACAGCAGCCGATTGGATGTCTGCAGCATCATTCATTTCAATGGCAGGTATAATTTCTTTTGCTGGCTATGACGGCTCTGTATACCTTATGGGCTGGACAGGAGGTTATGTGCTATTGGCACTTTTGCTTGCCCCATACTTACGTAAATTTGGCAAGTTCACCGTACCTGATTTTATTGGTGATCGTTACTATTCTAAGACAGCACGTATAGTTGCTGTTATTTGCGCATTGATTGTATCTTTTACATACGTTGCAGGACAAATGCGTGGCGTAGGTGTGGTCTTCTCCAGATTCCTTCAAGTAGACATAAATACAGGAGTAATAATAGGGATGATTATTGTATTATTCTATGCTGTTTTAGGCGGAATGAAAGGCATCACCTATACACAAGTTGCTCAATATTGCGTATTGATTTTTGCTTTTATGGTACCGGCCATATTTATTTCTATACAAATGACCGGAAACCCTATTCCACAGTTAGGCATGGGCTCAACCCTTAATGATGGTTCTGGCACTTTTCTATTAGATAAATTAGACGGATTATCTACAGAACTAGGATTCAATGAGTATACCGATGGATCAAAATCTATTACCGATGTTTTCGCCATTACACTCGCTTTAATGGTTGGCACAGCGGGTTTACCACATGTTATCGTTAGATTCTTTACCGTTAAAAAAGTTAAGGATGCTCGTAAATCTGCCGGGCTAGCGTTACTGTTAATCGCTATTTTATATACCACCGCGCCAGCTGTTTCTGTATTTGCAAAAACCAATTTAATTAATACTGTTAGTAACGAAGAATACTCAAACATGCCCGTTTGGTTTAAAAATTGGGAAGAAACAGGATTATTATCTTTTGATGACAAAAATGAGGATGGTAAAATTCAATATGTAGCTGATAAAAACAAGAATGAACTTACCATTGATAATGACATAATGGTATTGGCCAATCCAGAAATTGCAGATTTACCTGCTTGGGTAATTGCACTAGTAGCAGCAGGCGGACTTGCGGCAGCGCTTTCTACCGCAGCCGGACTTCTATTGGTAATTTCCGCATCAGTTTCTCATGATTTGGTAAAGAAAGTTTTTAAACCTAAAATTTCAGATAAAGCAGAACTGTGGGTCGCTAGAGGTGCTGCAACAGTTGCCGTAGTTATTGCAGGCTATTTTGGTATTAATCCGCCAGGCTTTGTCGCAGCGGTTGTGGCATTGGCATTTGGCTTAGCAGCGGCATCATTTTTCCCTGCCATAGTTCTAGGTATATTTTATAAGAAAATGAATAAGGAAGGAGCAATAAGTGGAATGGTAGTAGGTATTATACTTATGCTATTCTACATGACCAAATTTAAATTTGGTTGGTTTGGTGGCGGTACCGCTGCAGATTGGTGGTTTGGTATTTCTCCGGAAGGGTTTGGTAGTATCGCCATGATCGCTAACTTTATAGTAGCAATTATTGTATTGCAATTTACCCCAGAGCCACCAGAAGATGTTCAAGAAATTGTAGAAAATATAAGAATACCTAGTGGTGTCGGTGAAGCCACAGGACATTAACACAAACAAATCAACATTTAACAACAACCAAAAGGCAGCAACACCTTTTGCATATTAAATTAACGCATACCATGAGTAATTACCACATTAAACATTTGGAGGAGTATTATCAAGTCTACCGAAAATCGGTTCGTAATCCTGAAGCGTTTTGGGAAGAAATTGCCGAAGAACATTTCGTATGGCGTAAGCGGTGGGACAATGTTCTAAGTTGGGATTTTAAGAAACCTGAAATAAAATGGTTTGAAGGTGCTAAACTAAATATTACCGAAAATTGTTTAGATCGCCATTTACCAACAAGGGGAGACAAAACAGCAATTATATTTGAACCGAACAATCCAAAAGAAGAAGCACTTCATATAACGTATAGGCAGCTGCACGAGCGAGTTTGTCGTATGGCAAATGTGCTATTGGATCATGGCGTAAAGAAAGGTGACCGTGTTTGCATTTACCTTCCAATGATTCCTGAACTTTCTGTAGCCCTATTGGCATGTGCCCGTATTGGCGCTATTCATTCCGTAGTATTTGCAGGGTTTTCTTCACACGCCTTAGCAACACGTATCAATGATTCTGATTGTAAACTTGTAATTACATCAGATGGTTCGTTTCGTGGTAGCAAATCAATTGACCTTAAAGGAATTGTAGACAAAGCTTTGGAAGGATGCCCAGGAGTTGCAAATGTTTTAGTGGTAAAACGTACGGGAACCAAAATTAATATGGAGCCAGCTAGAGATAAATGGCTACAACCATTGTTAGATGAAGCCTATGCAGATTGTGTTGCCGAAATTATGGATGCTGAAGACCCTTTATTTATTCTATATACTTCAGGTTCTACAGGCACACCTAAAGGGATGGTACATACTACGGCAGGTTATATGGTATATACCGCCTATACCTTCAAAAACGTATTTCAATATAGAGAACATGATGTTTATTGGTGTACAGCAGATATTGGGTGGATAACCGGTCATTCTTATATTGTTTACGGACCGTTAGCTAATGGAGCAACTACATTGATGTTTGAAGGCGTGCCTTCTTATCCAGATTTTGGTCGCTTTTGGGATGTCATTGAAAAACATAAAGTAAATCAGTTTTACACTGCACCAACCGCTATTAGAGCATTAGCAAAGGAAAAGTTAGAATACCTTGAAAAACATGACCTTTCTAGCCTAAAAGTTTTGGGTTCTGTAGGTGAACCTATTAATGAAGAAGCTTGGCATTGGTACAATAACAATGTAGGTAAAAAGAACAGCCCAATTGTTGATACATGGTGGCAGACAGAAACTGGTGGAATTATGATTACACCAATTCCTTACGTTACTCCAACTACCCCAACATACGCTACATTACCTTTTATAGGAATACAACCTGTTCTAATGGATGAAAATGCAAAAGAAATAAAAGGGAATCAAGTAGATGGTCGCTTATGTATTAAATTTCCATGGCCATCTATCGCAAGAACTATTTGGGGCAATCATGACCGCTATAGAGATACGTATTTTACCGCATATGAGAATATGTATTTTACGGGTGATGGTGCCCTAAGAGACGCAGTGGGTTATTATAGAATTACCGGTCGTGTTGATGATGTCATTATTGTATCCGGCCACAACTTAGGAACTGCTCCAATTGAGGACTCTATAAATGAACACCCAGCAGTAGCAGAATCTGCCATTGTCGGTTTTCCACATGACGTTAAAGGAAATGCCCTTTACGGATATGTTATTTTAAAAGAAGTAGGAGAAAGCAGAGATAGAGAAAATCTAAGAAAAGAAATCAACCAACAGATCACCGAACATGTTGGTCCTATTGCCAAGCTAGATAAAATTCAGTTTGTAACCGGATTACCAAAAACACGTAGTGGTAAAATTATGCGTAGAATTCTACGTAAAATTGCCAGTAATGACACGAGTAATTTAGGTGATACAAGCACATTATTGAATCCGGAGATTGTTCAAGAAATTATTGATAACGCACTATAGTTTATCCTTCGATAAAAAAATATTTGTAATTAATAAAATTCGCCAAGTCCGAAACATCTAGAACTTGGTGAATTTTTATTTTATGGCTTTTATTCTTTAATAAATATTTCTAAATCGTTAAAATTTAAACCAATATTAAAGTAAATGACCAAATCTTATGTTTGATTAGAAAACGCATGATTATTGGCAAATAAAGGTCTCGTTTTAAAGATCATAAATAACACAACCGAAATAAGACCACAGACCCCTAAACCTGCAAAGAGTGCCCAAACGGAATCCTCAATAAAACTACCCACAAAAATAGAAATAGGGATAGATAAAATGGTAGAGATAAAACCAGTTATGGCAGCACCTATACCCGCAATATGACCAATAGGTTCCATTGCAATAGATCGCATATTTCCCCAAATAAATCCTAAACACAAAAACTGCAGTGAAAGAAATATTAATAAGATAGTAATACTNGGATCTTTAGANTTAAGAAATAACAAACTATAGGATAAAGCAATTATTGTAAATGCCACAAGTGCAGCAAAAGATAAGTTNCGCATCCCAAAACGCAATACCAAAGTACCGTTCATTAAAGTTGAAAAACCAACCGACAGTGCTAGCCCCGCAAATACATAAGGAAATGTTTCTGTTA
>JGI24519J20070_1000320_pt1 | contig 14079 bp, 16 predicted proteins | sample LinPmetageLP43_FD_20070 | JGI IMG/M metagenome (IMG submission 20070) | reverse complement strand
GAACATCATGAGAACTTTTATCAGAAACACACCGACAGAAACAAGAAGGAACACATTCTTTTCAAGTTTTAAGAACAGCAAAAGAGTACAATGGGCATCATTTAGGCAACATACCCATTAAACATTCATCAGTCTACATCAATCATTAATCATACGGCTAATCACCGCTTTAAAAACGAACATCATGAGAACTTTTATCAGAAACACACCGACAGAAACAAGAAGGAATACATTTTTTTCAAGTTTTAAGAATAGTAAAAGAGTACAATGGGCATCATCTAGGCAACATACCCATTAAACATTCATCAGTCTACATCAATCATAAATCATACGGCTAATCACCGATTTAAAAAACAGATATCATGAGGAAATTTAAAAATTCATTACCAATAACATCAGCAAAATTAAATTTATGGACAGCCATAAGTGACAAACAAAAAAAGTTGCGTAGACCAAAATTGCAGCTTGCATTCTAAGTATACAAATGATATGAACTCATCACTCATATCATTTTGTCATACTAAAAAATCAATAATATTTAAAAAGGCACTAAACAAGTTGATTTTCTGTTATATCGTATACGATATATTATATTTGATACATGTTAGTGAAAATAAATCTTAGAGATCAAGTACGGGATTACTTACTATCAGAGATGATTACCGGTAATCTTAAAATTGGTAAAACTATTAATTTAGCCGCACTTGCCAGGCATTTAAAAGTAAGTGTAACGCCAATTAGGGAGGCACTAACGCAGCTACAACAGGCACATATTATTAAAGCCGTGCCAAACAGAGGTTTTATTATTGCCGAACTAGACGAAGAAGAAGCCGAAGATCTTTATGAGTTGGTTGCAAACTTAGAGGTAATGGCAATTGAAAATTCAGAGTTTAATGAAGAGGATATTATCAATCTAAAAAATCAACAAGAAGTTTTTGAAAATGCACCGGATGCTATTTCAAGAATTCAAGCGGATTTGGAATTTCATAGGCTTTTGACGAAAGGATATAAAAACGATTTAGCCCTAAAAATTCTAAACGATTTAAAGACGCGTATATTTTTCTATGAGCGCGCATTTACAAACGACGATTTTTTCTATAATAAGTCAGACAATCAACATGAATCCATTATAGCTGCAATTGCAGATGATAACGTACCAACAGCTTCCCTCCTATTAAAAATGAATTGGATGCTAATACTAAATTACATTCAGAAGAAACTTACAGAGTAGTTATTTATTCTAAATCTTTAATTAAATCTTGAGCAGATTGGGTAATCTTTAGGTATCCTTTATAAGCCCATTTACAGAAAAATGCTAGTGCCACTAAGGTTATTGCAAATATTACATATTGCTCTACTTTAAGGTTGGTTAAGAATACATTTTTATTAGAAATAATTTTTGATGTAACAGGTACAATGAATAGGAGCCCTGCAAAGCCAATTGCCATACCCACCTGTTGTAATTTTAGAAGTCTGTTCTTAGTTCGTAAATAAACCTTTAAATTCTCTTTATACGAGCCTTTGGTGATGTCAATATTCTTAATTTTTTTAAGTGTACTTAAAACCAGTACAGGTAAAACGATAAGAAAAGATAGGGTTAATATGCCACAAATTTTTAAATACCAAGTGTCTAGCTTACCAAAATTTAATAATACAAAGAAGGCAACAATGAAACATACAAATGCGCCTACGGTTTCGTACTTAGTAAGTATGTTGAATTTGTTTTGATATTTCTGTTTTGTCATATCTAAAATAATTTCATTTGTTAATTTTTTTTGATGGTCTAATTCTTGGCTCATTTGCACCCAAGCAGATTGTAGTTCTTCTATTTCCATGATTTAATGATTTGTCATGTTTGTTTTTAATTTTTTCTTTACACGAGATATTTTAGTACCTACATTACTGGCACTTATCCCTGTAATCTCCGCTATTTCTTTATAGCTTTTTCCTTCAAGTAATAAAAAAATAAGTCCTTTTTCTAAAGTGTTTAATGATTGAAGATGCCGATAAAGAAGTCGTAGTCTTTCTTCAATAACATCATCTTTAACCTCTGCCTGTTTTATGATAACATCTGCAATAGGAACCGAATCTGGTCTTTTCTTTTTTCTTTTGATATAAGTAATAGCAGTATTCATGGCTACACGATACATCCAAGTCGTAATCTTAGAATCGTTCCGGAAAGAGTCAAAATATTTCCAAAGTTGGTATACTACTTCTTGAAATAAATCTTCTTGGTCTTCTTTATTATCAATGTAGATGGAAGTCACTTTATATAAAAGTGCCTGATGTTCTCTTATTAAATTAGTCAAGACTGTTTCTTTCTGCATTTATAACTCGCTATTTACTTATTAGTGTGAATCTTATCTAATTTGTCACACGCTAACGTAAATTCTTTTTTAAATAATAGTAAAAAACACCTAACTCGTACAACATGAGCCATATAAGTACGTTTTATTAAAAAATATTCTGATATGCAGTTTTTAAATTCAGAGATTGAGGCTTTAACAAAAAGAAAAAATACCCCAGCACTAGCCAAAAAGCAAGTATCATGCGGTATTTTTCAAAATGTAAAAGATATTCCTGTTGTTGAAAAAACGGTTGTACTTAAAAAAGTATAAACTATTAATCAAATAAAGATGCGTCTAATCCTGGGATTAGGTTTAAAGCATTTTTATAATACAATTTTTTCAACACATCGTCAGGGAGGTTTAATCCATACATTGCCCAAAAAGCGTGATATTTCTTGTAATAAGGGAAATACTCATCATTACTTTCCAATACTCTGAAGTACGTAGGGAATTCTTCAGGTTTCCAACTGTCTTTACCAAATAACACCCTGTCCTGGTATTTTATAAAAAAAGCTCTAGCATTTTGTGGCTGTCTACCTAGCTCGGCGATAACAGCAGATATACCAACATTCATATTTGGCATTTCATCTAGCAGTTTACCTAATTTTTCTAAGTTATTGGCATGCCAACCCATATGGGCATTTATAAATTTAGTCTTCGGATGCTTTTTGAAAACATTATGTTGCTCTTGTATAATTTGCTCAAACGGTGCGGGATCGGTAGCCGTACGTTTTCTTCTTGGGTGTGTTTTTAATTCTAACCAACGTTCGTTATCTGAGTCCATTTCATCCCAAAAAGATTTTGGATCTGCAGCGTGTATTAAAACAGGCACTCCCATTTCTGCACATTTTGCCCAAATAGGATCTAATCTAGAATCATCTATTGCCAAACGATTACCATCGGCATCTTTATTTCTTAACCCTAGGCTTTTAAAAATTTTTAATCCTTTGGCTCCATTTTTAATGTCTTGTTCTAATTGTTCTGCAGCCTTTTCTCCCCAAGCCAAATCTTTTGCTCCTTCAAAATTAACATTTGCAAAAACTACAAATCTATTAGGGTAGCTCTTTTTAATATTATCGATTTTTTCTTTTAAACCTTCGCCAGATCTGCCACTTAAATTCACCATAATTGCCTCGTTCATTGCATCCATATGACCAATTAAACCGTTTAAGGCTTCAACGGACATATCTCTCTGATGACTATGTACATCAATGAACGGAAACTTTGCCTTGGTGATTTCTGAACCGGGCACCACTAAGGTAGATGTTGGGTTGTATTCTTCAAAGCCCATTTCTTGAGCTATAATTGGGGTGGAAATTATAGAACAAATGGTAATTACTATTGCTAAATTAAATTTACTAATGCGTTTGCTCATTTTTAGTTTGATTCAATAATTGATTGTATTCTTCTTTGGTGTCGATATCTCTAATTTGATTTCCTGCTTCTAATTGAATAATAGCATGCTGTTGATTATTTAAAATGTCTTTAGCTCCATAATCACCCTCTAATTCACATAATTTTTGAAACAGCAATTTAGGAAACAAAGCGGGTACTCCTGCCTTATTACCATAGTTTGTTGCTATTATTTTTGTGGGATGCATTTTAAATACATCTACAATAGATTGAAGATATTTCTGAGTAAGTAGCGGTTGATCGACAAGACAGATTAAGATGCCGTCTAAAGTATTTTTCTCCTTAAGTATTACTTTAACTCCGTATGCTATACTGTTCCCCAATCCCTTATCCCAGTTAGGATTAGTAATAATCTTTATATCTTGAAAATCACATTGAGCAGCAATAATTTCGGCATTTGCTCCTAACACCACGTGAATGGAACTCAAATTAGTTTTTTGAACCGTTTTAATGGTTTCCAATAAGAAGTTAGAATCTTTCCATGGCATTAATTGCTTAATACCATCCATTCTTTTAGATGCACCAGCTGCCAAAATTAAAACAGCGATATGAGGTTCTTTTTTCAATGTTGAATTTCTTTCAGTTTATCTTTTAGCATCATAGGATCTGTTTTTCTAATGACCGTTAAAATTTCAGCCAGTATAGAAATAGCAATTTCCTGTGGTGTTATTGCCCCAATGTCTAGCCCTGCCGGTCCATGAATATTTTCAATGAATTCCATTTCAATATCCATATCATGTTCCAGTAGTTCAGACAATAATTTTTCTCTACGTTTAGCAGGACCCAGTACGCCTAAATAAGCCGGATTACTATTTTTCAAAACCATTAAATACTTTAAATCTTTTACATAACTATGTGTCATTAAAAGAACAGCGGTATTGGCATCTATAATCTTTACGGGGAAATCTTCGGGTTCATAGTTTAACAATGCATTTATACCTGGGAAATCTGCCTTTGTTTTATCCTCTTTTGGCGTAACGGCAACTGTTACTTCCCAGCCCATATTTAACCCGAATTGAGCTAATTGTACCGTATCATGCTCACCACCAATTAATAATAGGCGTTGACACGGAGACATATTTTGTTTAAAAATCAAGGCTTCTAGTTGCTCACGGGTATTTTCATTAAACGTATAACTCTTATCATCTAAATGTATAAATGTTCCAAAACCTTTAAGGTCTCCGTATTCTTTTTTATAAGATGTAGTAAGTTCAAAAAACGAACGATTTTCTATTATCGTATTAAAATCTGCAATGAGAGATTTACTTGGTGAAAACGGCTCTAACAAAAGATATAATATACCTTCGCAACCCAAACGATACCGTCCATCATAGGTCATTAGTTTAGGGATTTGTTTTTTAAATACAGACTGCGCTTGAAACAGCACTTCCTTTTCAACACACCCACCGCTTACAGCGCCAATCATAATATTGTCTTCACGTATAAGCATTCGCACACCTGGCCTACGATAAGATGAACCATCTAAATCTACCACCGTTGCTAAAACACATTTTAAATTTGCATTTTTGGCAATTAGATACTCTTTAATAATATTCTTGAACTCGTGGGTCATTTATTATCGCTTATTACTCTTTTAAATATGTGAAACCAAAGTTAAATATACCATGCCTCAATGTACTTAAACCTATGGAAATATAGGGCTTTTGATAATTTTATGTCCTTTGCTATTATTGCTTTAACAATCTTTAACATTTATTTTTTTAATCCCTATAATTTAAACAAACTTTGACCGTTCTGCTAGTTGAACCCATAATAATTGAATATGAAAAATTTTTTAAAAACATATAGTATATTTTTTCTACTGACGCTATTAGTTTCTTGTGGTAATGCCGATGATGATGTTAGTTTAGACTTGAACACTGGTGAAGGATTAGGAAAAGGTACGGAGGTAGATGATTGTTTAGGACTTGAGGAAGGTGAATTAGTTTTATCTATACAAGAACAATATACAACCTTGCCAGGTAAGGTGTCTGTTTTCTTTAGAGTATCAGATACTAGTGGAAACCCAGTTCCTGGACTTACCGCTAATCAATTTACAATTTATGAGCAAGGTAGAAATGATGATTGTTTCAATACTATCTCAACATCAGAATCGTCAGCACGTATTTCACCTAATTCACAGATATTTTCAAACAATACCTTATTGGTGTTAGATTTAAGTAATAGTGTATTAAGCAGTAGTTTAGAAGAATTGAAGTTAGCTTCTACAAGTTTTATTGATGCTGTTATGCCTAGCACAACTCAAGAATCTGTAAAAATGGCCATTTATTGGTTTGATGGTGAAGATGAGCTTCATTTATTAAATGCATTAACTTCTTCAAGAACTGAACTTAAAAATGCTGTTGAAGGTATAACAGATGATATTAGTAATGACCCTTCTACCGATTTATATGGAGCCGTTATAAAATCTACGGATATTGCTTCAGATTTAGTGAAAGTATCCACGGCAGATGGTAAAATTGGTGCTGCATCTGTTGTAATTTTTACAGATGGTACTGATCAAGCTTCTCGTTTTACTGAAGATGCCGCTTTAAAGAAGGTAAATGAAGCCAATGCCAACATTTCTTTCTTTAGTATTGGTTTAGGTGGTGAGATTGATACGGAAGTATTGACGGCAATAGGAAAAACAGCTAGTGTATTCGCTCAGAACAAAGATGAGCTAGAAAGAACGTTTAGAGATATATCTGAGAAAGTTTCAGAAAGAGCTAATAGCTTTTACTTATTTGAATACTGTAGTCCAAAAAGAGATGGAAGTGGTGAGAACAATTTAGCCATTGAAATTAATACAGGTTCTAGACAAGGAGCAGTACAAACCAAGTTTAGTGCAAACGGATTTACAGGTGGTTGTGAATAGGTAAAACACCTTTAAAATACAGAAAGAAGCATGAAAATGCTTCTTTTTTTTTGCCTTAAATTGAAATCATCAACCTGTTGATTATCATTTTGTTGACCTTGATAATTGCAATACTTTCATCTTGCAACTTATGATTTAAACGTCCGTTTGTCGATTTGTGCCGTATATAAAACCGATTAGACTAATATTAATTAAACAGAGAACAAAATGAAAAGATTATCCTTAGTTACTATTTTATCGGTAGCGCTTTTAACTTCATGTGTTTCTAAAAAGAAATATGTTGCTTTAGAAGATAACCTATCTCAAACTCAGAGTACTTTGCAAAAGACTCAAGTAGAGAAAGAGGAATTGCAAGCTCAAATGACAAAAATTGAAGCTCGTGTTGAAGAGTACAATTCTAAAATCAACTCATTAAAAGAAATGAACGATAGTCAGTTCACAAGCGTTGATGATGTTGCTGTTATGAGTAACAATACCAAAGCTAAAATGAGAAATACATTGAAAAATGTTGATCCAGCAAAATTAGCAGGTGCTAAGACATTACAAGATTCAATGAACTTGGCTGTTTCTTACAAGTTGAAGCAATCAATTTCTGATGAAGGTGAAAATATCGATGTTAGTATTGATAAAACTGTAGTTATGATCAATATCTCAGATGAGTTATTATTCAACACTGCAAGTTATAACGTAAGCAGCAAGGCTGATAAAATATTGAAAAAATTGGCAGATGTAATTAAGTCAGAGCCAAGTATGGAAGTAATGGTTGAAGGTCATACAGATTCTAGAACTATTAATACTCCAATGGTTACAGATAACTGGGATTTAAGTGTAAAACGTGCAACTTCAATTGTTCGTAAATTACAAAAAGAGTACGATGTAGATCCTTCTCAATTAATCGCTTCTGGTAGAAGTAGCTACTTACCTTTAGTAGAAAATGATACCAAAGAGAACATGGCGATGAACAGAAGAACTAAAATCATCATCTTACCTAACTTAGATAAATTCTTTGCACTTTTAGATGCAGAAGAAGGGTTATAAGAATTAGGCATTTATAAAATTAAAAAGGGAAGCAAATGCTTCCCTTTTTTTATGCTTTATATTTAGTTCTTTCTAATCGCTGATTTATCTAAATATCATACCATTGGGCATATTGATAATAGATTCTTTTAAGTTCACTAAAAATCCATTTATAATCGCGTATTCAATTTTACCATCTTTTTCTAAAAAGAAAGTTGGGTTAATACCTGGCATTAAATTCAATTCCGGAACAGTATATTTCTTTCCAATTAAATGAACCGGAAATGGCGAATTAACTTGCTTTAAAGGTATGGTAGACATAGGTACATATCCGTAACCTTGCTTTAAAATATCTTTAAAATTTAAAGTTTTAACTTCTTCAAATGTGTTTAAAGTTGTTGGATACGCTTTTGCTTGCTTTATAGTATAACCAGAAGCATCTACAGTTTCATATCCATAATAAGTAGATAGGTCTCCCTGATCTAAAACACGACTGCTGTACCAAAAAGAATTATGGTCTGGATAATCCACTTCCACCTGATTAATCCCTAAATCGATAGTATACGTATTACCCATTAGATTATATGTTGCACCAGTTATTTTTAAATCGAATAACTTTCTATCATTCTCCGGTATCTTTTCATATTCATCAATACTAATAGCCTCGTAAGATTTCTTGGCAATAGTATATATGGCAGATAAAATAGAAGTGTAATTAAGCTTTCTAATTTCTTGTTTTTCAATATCTTCTGCATAACCGCCAGATTCTATTAAAATAGTACTTGTACCCCACTTTTGAATATTATCACCAAAAGCTCTAGGCTCAAAATCATCATTATAACGCCCTACTTGTCCTGGAGCATATTTCTGAAGTATGTCGTTCATAAACACGATAATCTTCATAGCATTACCACGAGTTTCATTAATGTCTTTTTCATAGTTGTATGCTGGAGCTAAATATGAAATAGTAGCAGGTTTTTCTGTACGTTCTGCATTATAATAAGTGCTTTGATCGTGTAGATTAAATCCAAAATCAGCATCTAAACTATCACGTACACGTTTTAAAGTTTGCGATTCTGGTGATTGTAAACGTAAAGCATCTCTATTAATATCTATACCCAACAAATTTCTTCGTTGAAAAAGCTCAGCTCCGTCAGGGTTTAGCATTGGTAGAAAATGAACCGTTAAGTTGGCAAGAATGGCATCCTTTTCTGTTTTAAAATCAGAGCTGTCAAAAAAATTCAAAATGTCAAAAATAGCTTGTGTTGCAGTAGGCTCATCTCCATGCATTTGAGACCAAAGAAAAACATTTGTTTCGCCCGTACCAATGCTTATAAGACTCAAATCTTTACCACCAATAGACGTACCTACTTTTTTAACTTTAAACTTTTTGTTGTTGGAATATTTATCAATTAATGGTTGAATATCCGCTCGTTTAATACGTCGTTTTCCAATAGAATTCTCTTTGTAGTTATCGTAAGAATCAAATAACTGAGTAGTTATATTCTCTGATTGACCCATTAAAGAAAAGGAGAATAAACCTATTAATACAAGTACTATATATTTCATTTAGATTGATTTGTTTTGTTAATTCTATTTTTAGTTTTTAGGTAGTTCCTTAAAATTTAAATTCTTCACAGCTTTTCTAACATTGTTCATAAAATCTGGTCCAGGGTCTGTTTTTACTGTACGGTATCCTTCATCTTTTTCTAACCACAAAGGGTGGTTTTCAAACAATGTGTATTCGTAATGTCCTATTAAATAATCAATATCATATTTATCTTTCAAATACTTCACTAACCAAATATTAGATTTTAATTGTGCTTTTGTCAAAGGTAATTCTTCGGTTCCGCCAATATTTTCCACCCCAATAGCACAATGATTAAGCCCTATGACATGCCTTGCCATAGTTGTTTCAGGTAAAAGCTGATAAATGGTTCCATCTCTATCTACCATAAATTGAGAGGATACATTTAAACCACTTACATTTTTAATATCTGGTCGCCAATTTGGCAATGTAACAGGATCAAAGGCTTCAAATGATTTTTGAAATGTCGGGATGACCGTCCAATGTAAAACAATCATTTTAGGATTAATTTTAGGTGATTCCTGCTCTAATCCATATCTATTTTGAAGATATTCTAGCGTCAATATTTTTCGCTCTTCATTAAAAGTAATTGGATGGTCCACAATACTTTTTGTGGAAGTACATGACACGATTAGTAGACCAAAAATAAAATATACTGCACTATGTTTCATCATTCTATAATTACTAAACTATCTTTTTTAACGGCATATTTAATGGTAAGTTTCCGCCTTCCCCATTCCTTAGCCTTTTTAACATCTTCACCCATGTAAATATCAATTCTATTCCGCCAACGAGCGTGCATTTTATCTTTAACAATGTATATACCATCAAAAGTATCTATTTTGACCAAAGTGTTATATGAAAGTCCTTTCTTAAGTAAATCTCTAGAAACAGCAATCCATTTTACACCAGGTTTAATAGAATCTCCCCATGCAGTTATTGCAGGGTGCTCGTATGATGTTTGATAAGGAAGTGAATTGTATGCTGTCGCTGTTACTTGTAAAGGAATCCAATTATACTTATCATCCACGGACTTATCTGAACAGCTAAATGCTATTACCAAGATAAACGCAATGGATAATCTTTTGATCATACCTACTAATGTAGTTTATTTTCTAAAATAAGAAGGTCAGTATAACTTTCGCTCCATGCTTCTTCTAAGTATTCTGGCACAGGTGTAAACGAATATGTCAATGCACTTAATACAATATCCTCATCTCCGTCACCATCGATATCTGCAGCATCCATTAAAAACCATCTTGCCATTTTGGTGTCTTCAAAATGATTTTGATTAAAGGTATACGTACTACTCTCTGTGTTTTCCAAATACACAAAATTAAATTCAGGATGTTCGTTATAATTAGGAAAAGTCGCTAAAAGGGCAAAATCTATGTCACCATCTTGATCAAAATCATTAGCAATCACCCTGGTAGCTCCATTTAGAGGGTGAAAATAAGTCTCTTTAAAATTATTTTTACCATCGTTGATATGAATTCGCATACCATGATATGGTTTGTTTACGAAAGATTTATCCGCATTATCCCCATTTACGGTTATAATATCATCGAAGCCATCTCCATTATAATCTATCAACTCAAACCAGCTAGATCCATATAAGGGACTAAAGCGTAGAACCTTTTCAATCTCAAATTCTAAATTATCTTTTTGGTATAAAATATAAACTGATTCATCACCTTGAGCAGTCAATACTACTAGGTCATCTTTCCCGTCTTTATCCATATCTCTCGGAATTACTCTTAAAGAGCCAGGTAAATTTAGTAGTACCTTCTTTCTATAAAATCCAAAGGAATCTTTTTTTAATAGCGATAATTTGCCTCTTAAATCACCAAATTCACTAATTACGATTTCTTCAGAACCATTTTTATTTAAATCGGTATAAAGCGTATGTACCGGTCTATGTAAAGAGTCTTGTAGAATGGCTGTAGAACTACCATATCGTAATATGGTATTACCTCTAGGTATTTCATTTGGGTCCATCACTCCCATATTGGTAACATAGGTACTGTCACCAACTATTTTTGCATCAATAATAGCCCAACCAAAATAATCTAAAACAGTGTTTTGTTTTTTAATTAAATCATAACTAGCTAATTCCCCTTTTCTAGAACCAGTAATAATCGAGTGGTTTAATGTATCTATTTTTAAAAAAGTATATAAACTTCCTTTTACACTATCTAGAGTTATTGGTTTGGTTTCAAATTGGGTTAACGGAGAACTCTTAATCGTATTTATATTGTTGAGACTATCTGGCGCAAGTTCTATTATATAATCTTTAAGTAGTTCCCAATCTGCAAGGTCTATAGTAGGTCTTGATGGATATACGCCTGTTTTGATGACTGCCATTTGCTCCCTAAAAGTTAATTTATGGTACGGATGATTTTCAGCATTAATAATACCCATACGCGCTCCCATGGCCGGTAGTACATTATCTTTCCAAATATTTTTGGGCAAATCTGTTATGGCAGGTGCCATATGGCAGCTAGCACAATTAGTATTGAAAAGAATTTCTCCTTTAGATGGCTTTTCAGCTGTATTACATGATATTAAAAAGCAAAATAAAATACAGTAAAAGCAAGATTTGAAATCCATTTATAAGAGAATGATTAATTGTGTACAGAATTAAAGAATGGAAGATACCTATACCCTTAAAATCTCGCAAGTGATAAATGAAGGCTTTTATTTAAATTTGTATTGCTATGAAAAAAGACAAAAAACCAGATAATGTAGTTTTCAATGAGGAAACTCAAGAATATCACGGAAAACTATCCCCTTTTGCAACCGGAGTATCAGCACCCAAAATTACTCCGCCAGATGTAACTTCTTGGAAGAATACGCATATTGTAAGTGCTAATAATCAGTTTAAGGCTGAGTATGAAGCATTACAAAGTTCGTATAAGAAATTAATGGATAATTTTGAATATAACAATTTAGTGTACAGTGCTAAGTTTAGTTTTGAGCCAATTGTTGGCAAAGAATATCATTTATATAAAGCAAAGGACGAGAGCACATTTTTGTCTTTGATACCCCCTCAGGAATGTAACTTTAATCATATAGGCAGCTTTAGACTTACTTCAGATAAAACATGGGAAAAATTATAATCGACCACGTATAATTCAGTACCAAACTTTCAGAAAACAAATTGTAACACATCTAATTACCTATAAATTAAAATAAGAATGAGGAAACTAAAATTGCTTTTGGGTATTGCATTAATTGGAATTATTGCTGCCGTATATTTTAACTATCCAAAGCTAAACCTTATATCTGGCTATGCTTCTAAAAACATGGCTTCTAGTGTAAATATAGCACATAGAGACCCTACGGATGTTACAGTGGATCATGATGAAATGCCATTGATAAATTTGTCTGATTGTGAAGTATCTGAGGCTGATAAATCATCTACAGCATCAGTCTTTGGTCTTATGCCTAGAACTTCTGTTTATAAAGAAGGTTTAGGTGCCGTGTTAACCAACAAGGAGTTTCCAAAACACAATTTTGATATTGTACCCAATAGATTTATTGAAAAAGACACCCTGCCCTTTCCATATGGAAACCAAGGAATTATTGATACAATACTGGAGAATGTAGATTATGATAAGTTAGAAGTAGCATTTGTCAATGCGTTCAATGACCCTGAGCAAAAAACAAAGTCGCTATTAGTGGTTCATAAAAATCAAATTATTGGAGAGCGTTACATACGCGGATATTCTAAAGACACAAAAATTCTTGGCTGGTCTATGACTAAAAGTATTTTGGCTACGCTATATGGAATTTTGGAATTTGAAGGAAAGATTAAAATGAATGACACCCCTTTTTCTGAAGAGATTAGAATGAAGAATTCAAAAGGGAATATAACCATTAACCACCTATTGAGAATGCAGAGTGGCTTGGCTTGGGATGAAAATTATTTTAAAATTTCAGATGTTACAAAAATGCTTTTCCTAGATTCTGATATGACCTTGGCGCAGCGCAATAAAAATGTGATTGCAGCACCTACTGAAGTATGGAACTATTCTTCTGGTACCACTAATTTGCTTTCTGGTATTCTAAGAGAGCAGTTCGCTACACATCAAGAATATTTAGATTTTCCATATAAAGCGTTGATTGATAAAATAGGAATGAACTCAATGCTTTTAGAGACCGATTTATCTGGCAATTATATTTTGTCATCATACGGATGGGCAACAACCAGAGATTGGGCTAAATTCGGAATTCTTTATCTTAATAAAGGTGATTGGAACGGTAAGCGCATTTTTTCAGAGTCGTGGTCAGACTATGTAGCTAAACCAACTATAAATTCTAACGGAACTTACGGGGCACATTTCTGGTTGAATGCAAAAGGTAAATATGAAGACATTCCCACTGACCTATATTCGGTTAACGGATTTCAAGGTCAACGCATATTCATAATCCCTTCAAAAGATTTGGTTGTGGTACGTACAGGAACAAAAGAACAAACCGACGAGCAGTTCAATACCCTACTTAAAGAAATAATTCAATCTATTCGATGAAAGGGTTAAAATTTTAACTTTCTTAAAACAATACCACATTTACATAGACTTTCACAACAGAATCTCCTGAGATGGCAACAATAGTTTCAAGAAACTCAAGATGATCTATACATTTACAGTGTTATTAAAAACGAATTAAAATTTTTTCATTTTCATATAGTGTTCTCGTAAAAGAGTCTGATCTTCACTGATNNGACTCTTTTTAGTTTTGGGTAATTCAGATGGCAGTTGCGCCTTTAGCCTTTAGCCTTTAGCCTTTAGCCTTTAGCCTTTAGCCTTTAGCCTTTAGCCTTTAGCCTTTAGCCT
>JGI24519J20070_1000319_pt1 | contig 14089 bp, 9 predicted proteins | sample LinPmetageLP43_FD_20070 | JGI IMG/M metagenome (IMG submission 20070) | reverse complement strand
GCGCTTGAATTCAGGGCTGTATTTTCTGCGTTTGGACATGAACACTCCTTTGGCACATTGTGCCTCTTTTCAAGAGTGTCCGCAGTAACGGGGTAGAACCCCACGTTATTCAATGCTGCGAGGCTCCAACGCTGGGGTATCGCTTTAAACTGGCGGGGAACCTACAGCCTTAGATGCGTCCAACAGAAACAGTCACCTGAACAGGAGAGCCGTTATGGGCAACTCACTGAATGGCAAAAAGATCGCGTTTCTGGCGACCGAAGGCGTTGAGCAGATCGAACTGACCCGACCTTGGCAGGACCTTAAAGAGGCGGGCGCGACCTTGCATCTGGTATCGACCGAGGCGGAGGATGTGCAAGGCTTTAATCATCTCACCGCAGCTGACACCTTCAAGGTGGACCGTATTACCCAAGAGGTATTGGCCAATGATTATGATGCGCTGGTGTTGCCAGGTGGCGTGGCCAACCCGGATACGTTGAGGCTGGATAAGCACGCGATTGCGTTCATCACGGCTTTCTTTACTGCCGGTAAGCCGGTGGCGGCAATCTGTCACGCACCTTGGACGCTGATTGAGGCGGGGGTAGTCAAGGGCCGCACGCTGACTTCCTGGCCTAGCTTGAAAACCGATATAGAGAACGCCGGTGGCAAGTGGGTTGATCAGTCGGTTTGTTACGAGCAGGGGCTTATCACCAGCCGTAACCCCGATGACCTGGATGACTTTTGCAGCAAGTTGCTTGAGGTCTTTTCGTTTCGGCTATCCTGATCGGCGGGTTACTGACGGCGCCTAGCTAGCGGGCCGCGCCTCTCCGGCCGCATCTCGCCGGCTGCACCTGGCCGGCCGCACCTCGCCGGCTGCCCTATATTACATCCTCCATAAACTCCAGCGCGCCCTGTTGGCGAATCACGCGGCGATGCTGTGCCCACAGCTCGGCGACCTTGTCGCGGTTGAGCTGCTGACGGTCCAGCAGCACGCGGGTGTTGAGTTCGCCTACAGCTTGGCTGCTTGGGACTTTACTGAACACGAACTGATTGCTGACCAGCTCCAGGAAGGGGCCGGCCTTGCTGGTGGGCATGATGAAGATCAGCTGCAGGCCCAGGGTCTCTGTGAGGTAGCCGATCACTTCGCGTGAGCGGGTCTCGTCCATGTGCATGAAGGCTTCATCCACGATCACCATGCGCAGATGGCTGTCGCCGTCATTGAAACGGAAGGCGCTCGTCACGGCTGCGGCGCGAATAATGTAGGCTGGGGTTTCCAGCTGACCACCGGAGCCGGTGCCGTATTCGCTGAGGCGAATGGGCTGTTTACCCGCTGGGTGCTTGAGAATGTCGTAGCGGCGGTAACGGCGATAGTCACTGATGCGTTCGAGTTCGCGCAGGGCCTGTTGTTCATCACCGTCGAGCAGCAGGCTGAGCAGTTGATCACGAATGCCGCTGGCTTTCTCCGACAGGCTGCTGTCGAACAAGCCGGTGCCGTCGCCCAGGTTGGGCGTTTGCATGATCTCGCGGAAGAAATCCCAGTAGGCTTTGTACTCGGGTAGCCAGTCCCAGTCGAACTGAAAGCGCTCGCGGTCGGCACCGAATTGATGGTGTTCCAGCTCCTGGTTGAGATTTTCCAGGACGCGGCGGCCATCGTTGATGGCCTGGTGAATCTCGTGGCACAGATCGCTGACGAAGGTGGTGTTGAAGCTGTCGCGCAGGCTGGCGAGTTGCTCCTGCTTTTCCAGCAGCACGTTGTTGCGCAGCCGGTTGTGCAGGTTGTCAAGTTGCTGCCGCAGGCCGCCAATGTGACTGAAAAAGGCCAGGCTGTGCAGCTCCGATGGGCTGTCGGCGACGATCTGGTCAGCGGGTTGTGTCTGCTGATTGTATTGTTCAATGGCGCGCTGCAGGTCGACTATCTGGCGGTGCAGGGTGGCGGTCAGCGCTTGGCTGTCGGCATTGAAATCGAACTGGGCGCTGCTTTGCTGCAGCATGGTGTCAAGCTGTTCCAGCCGCGCTTGCGGGTCGAGTCCGGGTACTTTGCTGGCCGCTTCCAGCAGGTGTTGTTCGGCCTGATCTTTGGCCTCAAGCAAATGGTCACTCTGCGCGGCGTACTGCTGAATGCGCTGATCGGTGTTGCTCAGCTTTTCTTCCAGACGGCCATGCTGCACGCCCAGCTGTTTGCCTTGTTGTTCTAGTTCGCGGTGCCGGCCGGTAACTTTATCCTGCTCGTTTTCCAGGTCGCTGTGCGCCCCCAGATCCAGCATTTCGAGCTGCTGTTCAACGTCTCTGAGCTGGCGTTGGCTGTCGAGTAGTTGCGCTGCGCGGGCGGCGTAGTCCAGTGGCTGTATCTGCCCCAGGAGTTTGGTCAGCTGCTGCAACGCCAGGTGCTGCTGTTGCTGGTTGTGACGCTGCACGCTGAGTTGCTCCAGCGTAGCTTCTTGCGCGGCGAGGTTGCGCTCGCGGGCGGCAGCACCGAACACCAGTTGGCTGTCGTCGATATCGCAGCGGAACAGCGCGTAGTTGCCAGACCCCATGCCTTCGCGGGTGATCCCGCGCCGCGCATGGCGCAGAGCGTCGGCATCCATCACACGGCTAACGCTAGCGTAGGAGGCGCGCAGATAGTATTCGGCGACCTTGTGGCTGAAGCGCATCACGGTGAGGATGGAGTCTTCCGGCAGGCTGATGCGCTCGGCATCCTGCCGGGCCTTGTGGCCTTGAATCACGCGGGCGCGGTTGCGTTCGCGGCTGCTCAGTTGGCGCACAATACGGATCGCCTCCGCCTCATACTCGGTCTCGACCAGAATGGCGTAACGGCTGCCGCCGATATAGCCTTCAATCGCCATTTGCCAATCGGGGTCAGTTATCTCGACATGATCGCAGAGCACACGCGGATCGGCTTGCGGACATTGCTGACGAATCGCGCGTAGCGCATCGGCAATGTAACCGGGATAGGCGACCTGGCTGGAACTCAGGGCGCTGATCTGTTGCTTGGTCTGGTTGATCTGGCGTTCCAGCTGGTTAAGGCTGTTGCTGCGTTCTTGGCTCAGACGATCAACGCGCTGCAACAAGGTAACGCCATCGGCATCGCTGGCGCTAAGCAGTTCGGACAGCTGATTGTGGCTGGTCTGTTGGCTGCGAATGGCATCCAGTCCGGCATCCAGCGGGGTCAAATCAATCCAGTCGCGGGCCAGCAGTTGGTTCAGCTCCGCTACCGGCGCTTGTTCGGCGGCGAGTACCGCCTGGCTGCGCTCACGCCAGCCACGGCTGGCCAGTTGCGGCAGCTCCATGCTGAGGCTGTGCTGGCTTAACAGCTGCTGGGTGGCGCGCAGGGCATCAATGTTGCGATCCCGTTGTTGCGCCTGGGTCAGCAGCGCGGGCACCGCCGCCCGCAGCTGGTCGCTTAGCTGGCTTTGGCGTTGCTCCAGCTGATCTTTGTTCTGCAGGGCAGGAATGCCTTGTCTGCGGGCTTCCAGTTGTACCAGCTCCAGGTGCGCTTGCTGCAGGCGCTCTGCGGTGAGGCGCTGGTCATCGGTCACGCTGGCTAGCTCGTCACTAAGCTGTTTTTGCTCTTCCTTCGCGGCGAGATAGCCCTGTTGATTTTTGTGCCAGTTTTGCGCCGCCGCCGCATAGGCTAGCCCCGTGCGTTCTAGCCAACTGTCCTGATAACGCTCCGCCTGCAGGCTGGCGCTGGAAAGCAACTCGACTGAGGCGCGTACGCGACTGGCTTCCTGCTCCATGCCGTGTACGGTGCGCAGCAGCTCGCGGATACGCTTGATAGTGTCGCCAAATTCGCGTGCCTCCAGTACCTCTTCGGCAACGAACTGGTCGATGGATTTGACTGGTTTATACGCCATGAAATTGGCAAAGGTGCGCGCTGCGTGCTTGGCTTCGCGTACGGAGACGGCGTCAGAGCGGCCGCGCAGCGCACCATAGAGCCGAGCCAGGTAGGTACTTTTCTTGTCGTAGACCTCGACCTGCTGTTTGCCGTACTGGCGGCGCAACAACTCGGGTAGTTCGGTTACGCCGACCACGTGGCGGCCATCGTTCTGATCGCGCACAAAATGCGATAGCGAGAGCATTTCGCCCGGCACGATCATCAGCAGCAGTTCGTCCTGCCGTGCCTGTCGGCTGCTACCGGCGGCGTCCAGGTGTGCACGCACACCGATAACGGCGGTGAACGGGTCCGCTGTTTCGCCGGTGGTGGGATGGAAGACGCCGGCAATATAGCCATCGGTATCCCAGGGGCGCGCGAAGGCACCGTCGTCGCAGCCGAGCACATAAGACGCCAGGGTACGCACCTGCTTGCCGCCGCGACCACGCTGGGTGGTTTCATCCTGACCAGGGTTGTAGTTGAACAGGTTGTCGTGGGCGGCGGTCATCAGGGTTTGCAGCGCGTCGGCTGCGGTGGTTTTGCCTGAGCCGTTGCCGCCGGAGAACAGGTTGACCGGGCCGTAGTCCAGCTCCTCGACCGGCAGATTGCCCCAGTTTACGGTGATAGAGCGTTTCAGATACATCAGTGGTTCTCCTCGGCGCTCTGCCGGTCGGCATTTTCATCGGGATCAGGATTGGCCAGCTGCGCCAGCGCGCTGTCGGTCACCAGGCTGATAATGCCAGGGCGAATGGTCAGCCAGGCTTCACCTTCGTCCAGCGCGGCATCACTTGGGCTGCGAATCAGGCGGAGTTGGCGCAGGCGGCGCAAGAGGGCCTTGCGCTCGCCTTGTTGCTCGGGCAGCGAGCGGCCGAGCAAATTGCGGCAGCTGAGGTTGAGCGCCTCCAGCGAGAGCATGACCTGTCCGAACTCATCGACCTGACCTTCGCGCAGTGCCTGATCGTACTCGGCGCGCAGCACCAGAATCAGGGCGACTTCCTGCTGGTTCAGGCGCTCGCGCAGGCCATTGTTGAAGCTATCTTCGCTGTCGGCCAGGCCGGGTACTTCGGCGCCGGGTGGAAAGATACGCAGCAGGTTGAAACGCGGTTCGTGCAGCACGCGAATGCGCAGCACCGAGAGATAGTCTTCTACCTGTTCGGTAACCTGCAGGTAACGGTCATAGAGTTCGGCTTCGCGCTGACTTTCGTCGCGGCAAAGTACGCCACGGTCGAGCAGGCGGATCATCAGTTCGGAGAAGGCTTCCGGGCTGATGCCACGTTCGTTGAGTTGGCTATCTAAAGCGTCACGCATGATCGTCTTGTTCCAGGTCGATGATGAAGCCATCGCGGCGGGAGAAGTAGGTTTCGTCGGTGATGGGTTCACCGTTGGGCTCGATACGCACGCGCAGCCCATGGCTGGCCTGATCGGCTCCGGCCAGCTCTATCAGGTGGCTGAGTGCGAGCAGGTCGCGGGCGTTGCTGATCGGCAGATCGCGGTTATCGATGCGTTTGCCTGCGCCCAGCGCGTTGCGCAGGTAGTCACGCAGGTTGCTGGCATTGATGTTGAAGGCCTTGTCGAGTAGCTGCTGCACGCCCAGCTCGCGCAGGGTGGCGTCGTCCGGTTGGTCCAGTTCAGTCATCAAGCTATGCACCGGTGGGCGTTCGCGGCGCTCGCGCAGGCGCACGGCGGCCGGGTCAACCAGGCCCACGCGGACACTGGCCAGGGCATCACCGGCGGCGCTGAGGCGGGCGTCGCACTCAGCGGGGTCGAGTGCGGCGAGCTGGCGACAAATACCTACGACGTCGGTGTGTTTCTGGCTGTGCAGGTAGCTGAGTTGGCGAATGATGATGTCGGCGCGCTGGGTAAAGCCCTGCAGGGTTTTGCGCAGGGCTGGCAACATGATGTCGGACGCGTTGCGCAGTCGGCTTTCGATGCCGTCGAGCAGTTGCCAGAGTATCGAGCTATGCTCGTCAACCAACAGATGCGGTGCGAGCCGGCGTAGCTCGCGCTCCGCGTGTGCTTTCCATTCACGTGGTTTGCGGCGGATACGGTCGATGGTGTCCTGGATGCGCTCACGGTGCTTTTCAACGCTGTCGGCGGACAGTCGGATGGCGACGTCCGGCTGAAAGCGCTTTTCCATGAAATCAAAGAACTGATCGCTGGCCTGTTGCACCAGTTGCTGGGCCTCAACCTCGCGTACCAGTTCGCGCTTGCGTTCTTCCAGCTCGGCGATGATGTCGGTGAAGTCGGCAATGATGCGCTCGGAGTATTCGTGCGCGTCGAGCAGGTCGTAGACTTCGCCGTGGTTGAGGAATGCGGCAAGCGCGTTCAGCGTGTTACGCGTGTTGCGGTGGTGGGTGCGCACGTTATGGCCATCGGCTTCCACCAGCGATTGGGTGAACAATCGGCCCATGCGACTGAACGGGTAGGTGGACTGGAACGTGGCTTGGTCGACCTGACGCTCCAGCCAGCCGTTGTCCAGCAGTGCGCCCAGCACCCAGCCCGCCTGCTCGCGGTTGTTCTTGAAGCGACTGCTGTCGTCGTCTTCACCTTCCAGCAGGGGCGCGCGTTCCAGTGCTTCGCAGAAGATATCCACGACCTGCTCGCGCCGTAGCGACTCGCCATAATCGGCGCGCGCGCTGTACAGCCTTTCGTGCAGCAGGCGCAGGCATTCGACTATCTGTTCGCGGTATTTGCTGGTGAGCGGGCGGAAGAAGTGCAGGCGCTCGTCGCTGAAAAACATACGGGAGTCAGTTCCGGTCTGGGCAAAGGCATATTATGCCTGAAACGCAGCGCCAAGCCGCAAGGGGCAAGCGACAAGCTGTGATCTGGTTTTGGGGTAGGAGGTAGTTGGATGGCGGCAGAGTTGTAGCGGATGACAGCCAGGATGGATGGCCGAGGCCATCCATCCTGTGGCTGAAATGCGATTTAGAGCTGTGGAGTCCAGGTCACGCTGACCAGTGCTGCACGTCCTTGCTCCTGATAGGCATAGTCGATCGATGGCGCTGGCCAAGGCCCTGTGGGCCGCTGATAGGTACCCAGGTGATAGTCGCGATCCAGCACGTTACTGAGCTTGAGGTCCAGGCGCGTTGCTGTTGTTGCTTGCCAGCTGGATCTAAGATCAAGCGTGCCATAGCCTGCCAGCGTTTCGCTGTTGGCTGCGTCGGCATAGCGCTGGCTGAATAGCGCCCAAGTAGCGCCAAATCCCAGGTTACCGAACCGGCGGTCCAGATCCATTGTCAGGGTGCGCTTGGCCCGCAGCTGCAGGGTTTTGCCGGTCTGCCGGTCGCGCGGGTCGATGATGCTCAAGGCCGTTTGCGCGGTCCAGCCCATCAGCTCGCTAGCGACCGATACCTCAAGGCCATTGATGCGCGCTTGCTTGGTATTTTCTACTTGGGCAGAGCCGCTGTCGTAGGCAATCAGGTCTTTGGTATCGGTGCGGTAGAGAGAGGCTTCCAAATGGGTGTCCATAAAGTCTGCACGCCACTGCAGCTCCATAGAGCGGGAGCGCTCTGGATCGAGATCAGGATTGCCACCCCAGCCGGGCGGGGCATACAGGTCGTTGAAGGTCGGCGCACGGAAAGCGGTGGCGTAGCTCAGTATCCACTGCTGGTTGTCACCGCTGGGTATGGCGAGTGCGGCGTTCCAGGTGTTGTGGTTGCCGAAATGCTGGTTATCGTCATGCCGCATTCCAAGCTCAGTGCTGAAGCTTTCGGTACTCCAGCTGTGTTGTGCAAATGCTCCCAGGTTCTCGCGGCGAGTCTTGCTATAAGCGTTAGTTGCATCCAGTCGGTCCCGTTGCCAGTCACTCCCGATATTGAGTTCCTGGTTGGCTGAAAGCTGAATCTGGTTCAGCCAGCTGGCTGAATGTCGGTAGGTGGCAATGCTGCCGTCGTTGGATCTGGATCCTACGGCTTTATTGCGATCTTCGCTGCGGCCCAGCTCAATACGGCTTTGCCATGTATCAGAGAGCCGGCCTTGCACATAGCCGTTATAGCCGCGCACACGGAACTGGTCTTCAGGAGTGCCGGGCATGACATCGTAAGCGTCGTCGTACTCGTTCTTGCCATTCTGTTCGTTGACGCTGACGCCAGCGCTCCAATCCTGATTGAAGTCATGGTCCAAACGCCCAAAAAAAGCTTTATTGCGTTGACCATCCGTATCACGGTCATTGCCTTGATTGTCTGCTGTCAGATCGAAGCCGTCTGATTCGTTCAGGCTGGCTCCTACTATAAAGCGAGTGTTCTGGTTGCCGCCGCTGATGTTGACGCTTCGTTCGTAGGTCTGGTTAGTGCCTGCGCCAAGACGCACGCTGGGCTGCAAGCCATTGCGTCCCTGGCGCGTAAATATCTGGATCACACCGCCCACCGCATCCGCGCCGTAGACAGAGGATCTGGGGCCACGAATGACTTCGACGCGCTCTATGTTGTCGATATTCAGATAGTCCAGCCGCGCTATGCCGGTGGTTGCAGAAGAAATTCGCTGACCATCAACCAGAACCAGAGTTTGCGCGGTATTACCGCCGCGAACGAAGTAGGCTGGAATGCCGCCGTTGCTGTTTTGTTGAACGCCCGGAACTCTGCGCAGAAGCTCTGGCACGCTGCGCGCCTGCAGCCGCTCGATATCGTTTCTGTCAAAGATGGTATTGGCAGACAGGACGGAGCTGCGAGGTTGCTCGATGCGTGACGCGGTAACAATGGTATCGGACAAGCCCAGCGTGTCGCTGGCTTGCGCAACGGCGCTGGCCAGCAGCGCTGGCAACAGGAGTAGAGCTGGTTTCATTCTGAATCCTCAAAAGTAATGCTTTTGAGGAGGGCGGGGAGTCAGGAGGGTGCCATGCAGTAGTGACCGGGCGACCACGCCGACCGGTGACGCCCTCCGCGACACCTCAGCAGAAACATTGCGCGCAAGCGGGCAGTGTTTCGCGCAATGGGCCGGTCTCCGGGCTCAAAGTCGGACTGCGATCGCCTTCCCGTGCGTTGCACAGTGGCATCTGATCAGCAGCTGCAGGCATGCCTGCGACTCTTTACCGTTGCGGGGGCAGCGTCGGACTTGAACCGACTTCCCGTTTCACCCGATCCGCGTGGCGGATCAGGCACCCAATGCGAGTACTAAGAACAGGGGCGGACTCTAGGGCTTTCAGGTGGGTGGGTCAAGCCCTTGGTCGGGCTCGGGGATAATGCTCAGGCGGCGGCGAATAGCGGCTTCAATACCCTCGGCATCCAGTCCGCATTCGGCCAGCATCTGCGCGGGCTTGGCATGCTCGACAAAGATATCCGGCAAGCCCAGGTTAAGCACAGGCGTGTTGATGCCTTCAGCTAGCAACCATTCATTGACCGCGCTGCCTGCACCGCCCATGACCGCGTTCTCTTCCAGCGTGACCAGTAACTTGTGGGTGGCACTCAGCTCGGCGATCAGTGTGGTGTCCAATGGTTTGACGAAGCGCATGTTGGCAACGCTGGCGTTCAGCTTTTCAGCGGCTATGAGCGCTTGCTGGTGCAGTGTGCCGAAACACAGAATAGCGACCTCTTGTCCTTTGCGAGTCATCACCCCCTTGCCAATTGGCAGGGTGTCCAGCGCAGGGTCAATCGGTGTGCCCGGGCCGGTACCGCGTGGATAGCGGACCGCCGCTGGACCCTCGTGCAGAAAACCGGTCGTCAGCATCTGCCGGGTCTCATTCTCATCGGCGGGGGCCATGATGACCATGTTGGGCAGGCAGCGCAGGAAGGACAGGTCGAAACTGCCGGCGTGAGTCGGACCGTCTTCACCGACCAGGCCAGCCCGGTCAATGGCAAAGAGTACATCCAGATTCTGCACGGCAACGTCATGCACAACCTGGTCGTAAGCGCGCTGCAAAAAGGTCGAGTAAATGGCAACCACCGGCTTGGCGCCTTCGCAGGCCATGCCTGCAGCCAGCGTGACGGCGTGCTGCTCGGCAATAGCGACGTCAAAATAGCGGTCGGGGTATTGCTCGCTGAAGGCAATCAGGTCAGAGCCTTCCTTCATCGCCGGCGTGATACCGATCAAGCGGGCATCCTGTGCGGCCATGTCGCACAGCCACTGGCCGAAAATGTTGGAAAATTTGGGCTTGCTGGCACCGCTGGGCGCTGCGGGCTTGGGTTCCAGTTTGGTGATCGCGTGGTAGCCAATAGGGTCGGCTTCCGCCGGTGAGAAGCCTTTGCCTTTTTGCGTTACCACGTGCAGAAACTGCGGGCCCTTGAGCTCACGCATGTTCTTCAGGGTGTTAACCAGGGTGGGCAGGTCGTGGCCGTCGATTGGGCCGATGTAATTCCAGCCCAGCTCTTCAAACAAGGTGCCCGGCACCAGCAGGCCCTTGGCGTGCTCTTCGGTCTTGCGCGCCAGCTCCATTGCCTGCGGGATCATGGACAGGACTTTTTTGCTGCCTTCGCGCATGTGCGAGTAGGTGCGGCTGGACAGAATCTTGGCCAGGTAGTTGGACAGGCCGCCGACGTTGCGCGATATCGACATATCGTTGTCATTCAACACCACCAGCATATTGGCCTTCGCGTCGCTGGCGTGGTTCAGCGCCTCAAATGCCATGCCGGCAGTGAGAGCACCATCGCCAATGACGGCAACGGTACGGCGGTCCAGCCCTTGCAGGTTGGCGGCAATTGCCATGCCTAGCGCGGCGCTGATTGAGGTGCTGGAGTGGCCAACACCAAAGGTGTCGTAAGGGCTTTCTACCCGGCGCGGAAAGGCTGCGAGGCCTTCTTTCTGGCGCAGACTGGCCATGCGTTCACGGCGGCCAGTGAGAATCTTGTGCGGGTAAGCCTGGTGGCCGACATCCCATACCAGTCTGTCTTCAGGCGTGTGGTAGGCATAGTGCAGCGCGATGGTCAGCTCAATTACGCCTAGCCCGGCGCCAAAGTGACCACCCGTTTGACCGACGCTCCAGAGCAAAAACGCGCGCAGCTCGTCCGCTAGAACAGGCAGGCGGCTTTCATCCAGCTCACGCAGTTGGGCTGTGTCATCAAGACTGTCCAGCAGCGGGGTACTGGGGCGTTGGTGCGGTATTTCGTGGAACGTGCTAGGCATCAAAAAGGCTCTGAGTGCCATGAAACATGGCAGGTGAACAAGTGCCCAGTTTAACCGATGCACCCCGATTGCCCAACACCAACGACCCGTGGATCAAAAACGGCGTTGCACTATGTAGTCTGCCAGTTGTTTTAACTGGATGGCGTTGTCGCCCAATGGTTGCAAGGCGGCGACGGCTTGGTCGCGCAGCTGCTGGGCCAGCTGATGCGCGCCAGCAAGGCCGAGTAACGCAGGGTAGGTGGGCTTGTCACGGGCGATATCGGCGCCCTGTTGCTTGCCCAATACGCTGGTTTCGCTCTCGATATCGAGAATGTCGTCCTGCACCTGAAAGGCCAGGCCGATACAGTCGGCGTAGACTTCAAGTGTTTGTAGTTGCTCGCTGCTCGCACGCTCGCTGGCGAGCGCGCCGAGTTGGATGCTGGCGCTGATCAGTGCGCCGGTCTTGTGGCGATGCATCAGCTCCAGGGTGGTCTGATCGATTTTCTCGCCGACGGCGCCCAGGTCGATCGCTTGCCCGCCAACCATGCCTTGAGGGCCAGCGGACCGGGCCAGGGTTTGTACCATCTGCAAGCGGGTAGCCGGTTGCCATGTGCCGAGTTGGCTCAGCCAGTCGAAGGCCAGCGCCTGCAGCCCGTCACCGGCGAGAATCGCCGTGGCTTCGTCGAAGGCGCGATGGCAGGTAGGTTGGCCGCGGCGCAGATCGTCGTCGTCCATGGCGGGCAGGTCATCGTGAATCAGTGAGTAGGCGTGGATAAGCTCGACGGCACCGGCGGCCGGATCGGCGGCGTCCTGATTGCCGCCAAGTGCCTCACAGCTGGCATAGCACAGCAGCGGGCGCACGCGTTTACCGCCATTAACCACGCTGTAACGCATGGCAGCGTACAGACGTTCGAGTCTGGGCTGGGGCGTACTCAGCTGGCTTAGCAAAAATTGGTTGATGCGAGCCTGGCAGTGATCGAGGTAGGCGGTAAATCCACTGCTCATTCAGCGGGGCCGTCAAAAGGTTCGGTTGTTAGCTCGCCGTTTTTTTCAACCAGCTGCTGTACCTTCTGCTCGGCTTGGCTAAGGGCCTGTTGGCAGTCGCGGGTGAGTACGACGCCTTGCTCAAAGGCGCTGAGCGATTCTTCCAGGCTGAGGTCACCACTTTCCAGGCGCTCGACCAGCGTCTGCAGTGAGCCAAGGGACTGTTCAAAGTCCACGGCGGTTTTTTTCCGGGCCATCTGCTACCTCGTCTGGAGATCAATAAAACCGCTGAACATTACCCAAGGCCGGGGGCGGGGTCAATCGACTGTGCCGCTCCGGCCTGGCCTGCTAGAAATCACCCCAGCGTTGCTGGGCCATACTTAGTGCTACTACCGGCGCTGTTTCGGTACGCAGTACCCTTGGTCCGAAGCGGGCGGCAACAAAGCCGCTGGTTTCCGCCTGCTGAATCTCGTCGCTGCTCAGTCCACCTTCGGGGCCAATCAGTAGCGCCATCGACTGCGGGCGCGGCAATGCGTCAAGGTCCTGGTTTGTGCGGTGGTGCAGTACCAGTTTCAAGTCGGCCTGGAGCGGGCTTAACCAGTCGCGCAGCGCGGTTGGCGGGTGTATTGTCGGCACCACGCTGCGTCCGCATTGCTCGCAGGCGCTCACCGCCACCTGCTGCCAATGGGCCTGGCGTTTGTCTGCCCGTTCGCCCTGCAGTTTGACCTCGCAGCGCTCGGTGAACAGCGGAGTGATTTCATTCACGCCCAGTTCAACGGCTTTCTGAATCGCCCAGTCCATGCGCTCGCCGCGGGACATGGCTTGACCCAGATGAGTCTGCAGCGGCGATTCGCTCATGCCTACAATCGCTGCATCAAGTGTGACGACGACTTCGCGCTTGCCCGCCGCGACGACCTCGCCGGGCCACTCCTGACCACTGCCGTTGAATAACTGCACGGGCGCACCCGGCCCCAGCCGGAGCACACGGGCGATGTAATGGGCTACGTCACCGGTCAGGGTCTGCTCGCCCTGACTCAGTGGTGCGTCTAGATAAAAACGAGAAACGCGCACCGATTCAGTCTCGCGTCGCCAGCTGAATACCTTCCCAGGCGACGCTGGCCAGATGGTCGATCTGATCTGGCGTGATCACGTAGGGCGGCATGAAATAGACCACGCTGCCGAGTGGGCGCAGCATCGCCTCGTTTTTCAGCGCGTGCTGATACACCCGAATACCGCGCCGCTCCTGCCAGGGGTAGGCCTCTTTGGTGGCTTTGTTCTTGACCATTTCGATGGCCAGCACCATGCCGGTCTGACGCACTTCTGCAACGTGAGGGTGATCAGCAAAGTGTGCGGTTGCTTTCGCCATGTGAGCCGACAGTGACTTATTGGCTTCGATCACGTTGTCGCGCTCCAGCAGATCCAGCGTCGCCAGTGCGGCGGCGCAGGCCAGTGGGTTGCCGGTGTAACTATGTGAGTGCAGGAAGGCGCGCATGCTCTCGTAATCGTCGTAGAAGGCCTGATAAATCTTGTCGTTGGTCATGCACACGGCCATCGGCAGGTAGCCGGCGGTCAATGCCTTGGACAGACAGAGAAAGTCAGGGGCGATATCGGCTTGCTCACAGGCGAATAGACTGCCGGTCCGGCCAAAGCCAACCGCAATCTCGTCGTGAATCAGGTGCACGCCGTAGCGATCGCAGGCTTCGCGCAGCAGTTTGAGGTACACGGGGTGATACATGCGCATGCCGCCAGCGCACTGGATCAGCGGCTCGACTATGACGGCGGCCACTTCTTCATGATTCTGCTCCAGCGCCTTTTCCATGTGCGCGAACATCTTGCGGCTGTGCTCTTCCCAGCTCTCGCCTTCCTCGCGGTCATAGCAGTCAGGGGAGGGAACCGTGATCACTTCCATCAGCAGTGGTTGATAGGTTTCCTTGTACAGCGCGACGTCACCCACTGCGAGCGCAGCCAGGGTTTCGCCGTGATAGCTGTTGGATAGAGTGATAAAGCGTTTTTTCTCGGGCTTGCCGGTGTTAAGCCAGTAGTGAAAGCTCATCTTCAGCGCAACTTCGATGCACGATGAGCCGTTGTCCGCGTAAAAGCAGCGCGTCAGGGAGGCAGGTGTCATTTTCACCAGACGCTCGGACAGCTCGATCACTGGCGGGTGGCTGAAGCCGGCGAGAATAACGTGCTCAAGGGTGTCGAGCTGATCCTTGATGCGCTGAT
>JGI24519J20070_1000307_pt1 | contig 14366 bp, 8 predicted proteins | sample LinPmetageLP43_FD_20070 | JGI IMG/M metagenome (IMG submission 20070) | reverse complement strand
TGATTAATTTTTTAAAGTGATTTTTGCCTATGAGTTACACGTGGTGTTTTATTCATTTTCTTAAATAAGGTTGTCTATAAGAGTTTACGAGTTTTAGGAAACCCTTTGGGTTTGGGTATTTAGGGGTTCTATAGGGTGTTCTGTTCATTTTCTTTACTCGTCTAAAGAAAACGAACCAAAAGAAACGACGCCTTTTGGATAGGTATTTTTTGCTATCGCAAAAACCGCAAGCGCATCCCTAAATTTCTTCCAAGGCTTCAGAAATTTTTAACGGGATACCCCTGCTATACTGACCAAAAGGAAACTAAAGAACAGTATTCTTAGTTCCAATTTGGGAAACGGCCTACAAGAAGGTATCGTAAAATTTGAAGTGAGCGAAACGTCGCAGGCGATTCTGTTTGAGGGCGCGATAGCGACCGAGTTAAGCGCATGCAGTGTAGCGAACGAAAAATTTAGATACCGTCTTGTGAGCCTTGATCTTTTGTTTCTTTTGTATCAATACAAAAGAAAGGAAACTTGAATAGCAATTAGAATCTTGCTTGAATAACCACTACGATGGAATATAAAATGATACATAAACTTTGATAGCAATATTGCCTATGAACAAAAAAAGGTGGTTACGGGTCCATGATGAATACTGCTAATGCACCCGTGGGTTATGGGTTGCTTCCTTAGGAGGTAATCTGTAATTGGGTTGGGGTTGCGTGCAGTGCATGCAGCGTGGGCTTTTACAGTTTCTGTACAAGCACAGGTGAATTAGTAGTAATTTTTATAGGATGTTCTGTTCATTTTCTTTGCTTGTCCAAAGAAAACGAACCAAAAGAAAGGACACTTTTTCTAAGGTATTTTTGCCCTTAGGGGCAAAACCGCAACAAGTTCCCTAAATTTTCTCCAAGGCTTCGAAAATTTTTAACGGGTACTTCCTGCTATACTGAAGAAAAAGAAAGTTTAAGAATCAAATTTTAGAATATTGCTATAGAACGTTTGAATTAGCCAAAAAAAAAGAGCTGCAGACCTTAAGGTCTGTGAAGAAGAGAAACACCCGATTTTACGGGTATTAAGCTCAAAAACCTTCCCCTACGAGTGGAATCCTGGGGAAGGCGTGAGCTTAAATAAAACGATTGTTTTACTTAATAACACGACGAAGATATGAAAATTTATACTACGCGCCTTACGGGGGCTGCGTGGATACTTGTTTCCCTATTTTGGGCAACAGGAAATCTACTTTGGGCCACGCCCCAACAAACAATAGGCGGTACCGTTACCGATACGCAGCAAAACCCCATCCCGGGCGTTAGCATTCGCCTCTTGAATAGCAACACAGGTACGCAAACGGATCTACAAGGAGAGTTTAGCATTCAAGCACAACCTACCGATACCTTAAGCATCAGCTATCTGGGTTTTAAACCCTTGACCCTGCCGGTGGGGAATCAAACCACATTTACTATAGAATTGCAGCAAGACGTTACCGCTTTAGGCGAAGTGACCATCAATGCGGGGTATTACAACACCACCCGCCGCGAGCAAACGGGCAGTATTGCCCGTGTAACCGCCGAGGAGATCGAGCGCCAACCGGTGACCAATCCCCTAGCCGCTTTACAGGGCAGAATGCCGGGGGTTTTTATTACTCAGAATACTGGAGTGCCGGGAGGTGGTTTTCAAGTACAGATACGCGGGCAAAACAGCCTGCGTGCCGAAGGCAACGAACCCTTGTATATTATAGATGGAGTGCCCTACTCCTCTGAAGGCATTGGAGATGCCTCAACAAACACAGCGATTGTGGGGGATATTAGTCCTTTAAATACGATTGACCCGGCCAGTATAGCCAGCATTGAGGTGCTTAAAGATGCCGATGCGACTGCTATTTACGGGTCACGAGGCGCTAATGGAGTGGTTCTTATTACTACCAAGAAAGGAAGTGCAGGAGACACCCGCTTTCAGGTAGGTTATCGATATGGGGTTGCACAGGTGACCAGTCATTTGGAATTACTCAATACCCAGCAGTATCTCGAAGTACGCCGAGAGGCTTTTGCTAATGATGGCATTACCGATTATCCTGCCAATGCCTATGATGTAAACGGTACTTGGGATGAAAACCGGTATACCGACTGGCAGAAGGTATTTATAGGGGGGAGTGCTGCTTATACCGATGTAGATGCTTCTGTTTCCGGAGGTTCAGAACAAACCCGGTTTAGACTGGGAGGAAATTACCATCGAGAAACTACCGTATATCCGGGAGATTTTGCATATCAAAAACTAGGCATTCAATCGCATGTAGGCCACACAGGTTTAGATGGTAAGTTCAGCTTGGATCTCAGCAACAGCTTTAGTTATCAACGTAATAGTCTGCCCGGTACCAGTCTGCTCAGCAACATGCTCCGGTTGGCTCCTAATGCTCCGCAGTTATACACTGAAGAGGGGAATTTAAACTGGGAAAATTCCACCTGGACCAATCCGCTAAGTCAATTTGAAAAGACCTATTTATCGGACACCTATAACCTCGTCACCAATTTGAAAATATCCTATCAAATCCTGCCTGGTTTACTAGTGAGCAGCAGTTTTGGTTATACTGATATCCGGTTTAACGATGAACTGGCCCAGCCCCATACGCAATATGATCCTGCACTGGGGTATGACAGTTCCAGGTCTATGATAACCAAAAGCCAAAACTTTCGAAAATCCTGGATTGCAGAACCTCAATTGAATTACACGAAACAAATTAAAGATTTTAAGCTGGATGTACTTGCAGGTACTACTTTACAGAATCAAATCTCAAATGCTTTACAATACGCCGGTCTTGGATTTTCAAACAACAACCTCATCAGCAATTTAGGCAGTGCCAATGCTGTTGCCATAGGTAATGACACCCAAACTCAGTATAAGTATAGCGCCTTATATGGGAGGATAAATCTTGCTTTTGAGGATCGTTATTACCTCAACCTTACCGGAAGACGGGATGGGAGCAGCCGCTTTGGCCCGGGCAAACAATTCTCCAACTTTGGAGCTGTGGGCGCTTCTTGGATTTTCTCATCCGAAGAAGGAATCAATGATTTAGCGTTTTTGAGCTTTGGTAAATTGAGAGGGAGCTATGGGAGTACCGGCAATGATCAAATAGGAGATTATCAATATCTGGACACCTATACCTTAACCGGTAGTACTTATGGAGGCATATCGGTACTGGAGCCCTCCCGTTTGTTTAATCCGGATTTCAGTTGGGAAACGACCCGAAAGCTGGAACTGGCACTGGAAACCGGATTTTTCGACGATCGACTACTTTTTACCGCAGCCTGGTACCGCAACCGCTCTTCCAATCAGTTGGTAGGTATCCCGCTACCTGCTTCTACGGGTTTTTCATCTGTGCAAGCAAACCTGAATGCTACCGTTGAGAACCGGGGTTGGGAATTTAGCTTAACAGGAATCCCCATAAATACCGAAAAACTGCATTGGGAAACCAATTTGAATCTGAGTATTTCCCGTAACGAACTCTTAGCGTTTCCCGATCTGGAAGGCTCTACCTATGCCAACCAATATGTTATTGGCGAGCCCTTAAACATTCGAAAGACCTATCGTTATGAAGGTATTGATACAGAAACCGGTCTGTTTCAGTTTACAGACTTTAACGAAGACGGAAATCTTACTGCTCAGGACGACCGGGAGTCTATAAAAGACCTGAATCCCGTATTTTTTGGCGGCATACAAAACAGCCTACGCTATAAAAATTTCAGTCTGGATTTTTTGGTTCAGGTTGTCAAGCAAGACAACTACCGAGGAATGTACCTGACGGGTTATCCCGGATCACTAGGCAGTCAGACTCCCAATGTTTTAGATCGCTGGCAACAAGCCGGGGATGAAGCCAGCTACCAGAAGTATACCAGTGGTAGAGATATTTATGTTGTACTGAGCTACCTGAGGTACAACCAAAGTGATGCGATGATCACCGACGCCTCTTATATACGGCTTAAAAACATCTCCCTGAGCTACAGCTTACCTCAAGACATTCTGCCGGGTATTACCGGCGAATTTTTTCTTCAAGGGCAAAACCTGCTCACCATTACCTCTTATGAAGGCTTTGACCCGGAATCTATTTACATCAGCAGTCTCCCTCCTCTACAGGTATTTACTACCGGAGTGCGCTTTAATTTCTAAATGTATAAACCGATGAAAACACACTATTTAAAATTTGCATCATTAGGTGCGTCTAGAATACTATCATTAGTAGCGCTCAGTTTAATTGTATTTACTGCAAGTTGTGAGTCTTTTCTGGAAGTAGACTTACCGGCGTCTCAGTTAACTGCAACCGCGGTATTTGAAGATGAACAAACAGCTACGGCTGCCTTGCTGGGTGTTTATGCTGATATGCGGGCAGCAGGAATTTTAAGTAACCTATACTACCAGATGAGTCTCTATAGCGACGATCTGGATTATTACGGTTCTGCATCTTCTGCTGAGGAGCAATTTTATACCAACAGCCTGATCCCCTCCCATCCTACGGTGAGCAGCTGGTGGAACGCCTCCTATTCTCAGATTTATGCGGCCAACGCGGTGTTGGAAGGTCTGGAAACATCAGACTTTAATGAGGCCTTTACCAACCAACTGGAAGGCGAGGCCTTATTGGTACGGGGTCTGGTACATTTTTACCTTAGTGCGCTCTATGGAGACGTACCCTATATATCAAATACCGATTACCAGCAAAATACGACGGTGGGCAAAACACCCGCTGCCCAAGTACTGGAAGAAGCCCAGGCCGATTTGAGTCGGGCTGCATCACTGCTTCCTTGGGAATATACTGCGGGAGACCGTACCCGGCCTAATAAAGGCGCTGCTTTAGGTCTATTGGCACGGGTAGCACTATATGCAGGGGACTGGCAACAGGCGCTGGATGCTGCTACTCTCCTAATAAACCGCAGCGATCTTTATGTCTGGCAGAACGATTTGAACCAGGTATTTCTAAAAGAAAGTGAGTCTACCCTCTGGCAATGGTATCCTGCATTTTCTAATCGGAATACGACTGAGGCAAGTGTTTTGAGTTTTACAACAGCTCCTCCGCCCCGCGTTGCCTTGACACCGGGTTTGGTAAGTAGTTTTGATCCTGTAGATACACGACTGAGCAACTGGATCAACCCTGTGTCTAATGCTAGCGATACGTTTTATCAGGCCTATAAATATCAAGCCCGTAGTAATACTCCTGTTGCCGTAGAATATTCGATTGTGATGCGACTGGCTGAAGTCTATCTCATACGCAGTGAGGCCTATGCGCGACTAGATCAATTGGAGCTCGCTGCTACTGATTTGAATACCGTGCGCAGCCGCGCAGCTTTAGCCGATATAGACTATGACGGAAAAGAAAAACTATTAGAACAGATACTCATCGAGCGCAGACACGAACTCTTTACCGAGGCCGGACATCGCTTTTTTGACCTGAAACGAACCCATCAACTGGACGCGGTACTCAGTCCTTTAAAAGTGGCATGGAAAACTACTGATGAACGGTTGCCGCTCCCAGAGTCTGAATTGTTAATCAATCCTAATCTGGCACCTCAAAACCCAGGTTATCAGTCGATAAACTAAGCTTTAATTATGTATTTAAAACAGACATTACTATACGTACAACTAGCACTACTCCTTAGCCATGCAGGATATACACTGTGGGCGCAGCGGCATAAAGGGTCTATTCACCGGGAAGATTATAAGCATTGGCATAGGCTTAGTATTCCGTCATTTTCGGATACAAACGAATGGGTTGGGTATACCAAGCATTATGATGAGCAGGAAGATACCCTTGTGATTCAACATACCCGAAACCAAAAGAGCTACAGCTTTGCTGCTGCATCTTTGGATGGATTTATGAACCCCAATGAGGTATTGATTCATCGTGACAGTATTTCCGAAAGGTTTAATCTTAAAACTGGAAAGACGCTCACCCTTCCCGATAAAGCCAAGCTCGTGGAGGATATGCCCTCAGGTTGGTACGCTCTTTATTATAAAGAGCTTAAGAAATTGGTCATTATGGGTGCTGCAAAGACCGATAGTTTGAGTATTGACGGGGTTCAAACATACGAATACACTCCCACTGCACGGGCTTTTTTGATCACCCGGCAAGTAGACAGCTCCCGGGTGCTGGAATTGATTTCACTAGATGAGTTGCAGAAAACAGTAACGGTTCAAGACCTGAAAGGGTATAAGCTCATTGAAACCAGTTGGCAGGAAAGCGGAGCGCGACTGGCCTATACCCTCATTCCTGAAATCGAGGATTCTGCAGTTGTAGTTTTTGGAAAACTGGCTATCTATGATTTAAAAACTCAAGAACATCACTGGTTGCCACGGGGATTAGTTATGGAAAAGTTTAAAGGATTTCAACTCAAACGGGAAGGACAAAATCCTTTACAGTTGGCTGCAGATGGTAGTAAAGTGGTTTTTAGTTACCGACGAAAACCCCTTTTAAAATCAGCGGAAATTCCAGAAGTCTGGCACAGTACAGACCCTTATTTAGGACCGGTAATGCAGTATCGAATGGAAGGCATCAACTTACACCGGGTAGCCTTGTGGGATTTAAAAACCAATGCTATTACAGCAGTTACTGATAATCGCTATTCGGAAGTCGTTTTTGATCCTTATATAAACTATGCGGTAGTATACGATCCCAGCTCCTACCGTCCCAGTACATTACACGATCCACCGGTTGATTTGTATTTGAAAAACTTCAAAACCGGGGGAATACAGTTGTTGGAAACGGCCTTTTCAGGGTTTAAGCAGTATATTACATTTAATCCCCAGGGTACCTATCTGACTTATCCGAGAAATAGGCACGTGATTCTCTATGATCTTTTTGAAGAAAAGGACGAACTACCGGTGCCCTGGACCGCCACTGGGCAAGCAGATCTAGAAACCAGTGATTTGGTAGCTTGTTATCAGGATAAAGCGGCTGTGCTTTTACAGGGCCAGTACGATCTTTGGGAACTTAACCTGAAATCCAAAAAACTCATTGCACTAACTCAGGGAAGAACCTCCGGTATTGTTCATAAACTGATTAAGCCCAGCCGAGACTGGATGCCGAAGCGAAAAGATGCGCTTTTTGTTGAAATGAGTGGGAAATATCCTCAGGGTTATGCGGTTATTGAGCCGGGTAAAGACCCGAAGCTGATCACTTTTGGAACAGATTATTTGAAATGGCCTAAGGTATCGGCTGATTCTAAGAGCCTCATTTATTCGTCTGAGTCCTATGACCGGCCTCCGGCTCTGGAGGTATTTCATATAGAAAATGCTAAGCCGCAGCGTATCTTCCAAAGCAACCCACAGTATCAGGAGTTTGAGCTTCCTAGGCAAGAACGCATTCACTATACGAATGTGCAAGGTGATAGTTTACAAGGAATTTTACGCTATCCTGTAGGATATGATCCTGATAAGCGCTATCCTATGGTGGTTTATGTCTATGAAAAGCAGAGCCATACCTTTAATCATTATATCAATCCGGGATTTTATACTACAATTGGATTCAATGCGATCAATTTGGTAAACCGGGGGTATTTTGTATTACAACCTGATATAACCTACCAGCCCGGAGAAACGGCTTTCTCCGCAACGGATTGTATTCTCGCAGGTACTCAAAAAGCCTTAGAACAGGTAGATGCTATAGACCCCAAACGTTTAGGACTTATCGGACATTCTTTTGGAGGATTTGAAACCGGGTTTACCGTAACACAAACCGATCTGTTCGCCACGGCGGTTGCCGGTTCGGGAATCTATGACAATCCTTCGTTCTACCTTTATATTCAGGATGAAGGGGATCCCGCTTATTTTCAATATGAAGAAAACCAGTTGCGTATGCCTCAAAATCTATTTATGGATTATCAGGGCTATCTGGGTAACTCGGCTCTTTATCACACTTCAACTATGAATACGCCCTTACTCCTATGGTCTGGTAAAGATGATCATCATGTTGACTTTAACCAGACCCTGGATTTTTACATGGGGTTAAAGAGGTTACAAAAGCCGGTGACGATGTTGTTATACCCTGGCATGCGTCATACTGCTTATAAGCCTGCTCAACAAATAGATCTTTGTTTAAAAGTGGAACATTGGTTTGATCATTACCTCAAAGATGTTCCAGCAGAGTCCTGGGTTAAATAAATAAAAGGGTGAACCTAATGGTTCACCCTTTCTTCATCGGCCTAATCAAAGCTTATGGCAATGTTCTATACAGCTCCTGAGTACAATTACCAAACTGGTCTAGTTTATAGAGTTGTCTAGCTGCATCAAAATCTACAGTACAAAGTATGCCCGTGTTTTCGACCTGACAGATATCACGAAGCTGACACTCCGTTTCATTGCCATTCGTCACGCGTTCATAACCTTGCACTTCCGTTGCGCTTTTAGCGCGTTCAGCCATTGCCTGGGTGGCAAAAGCACCGGTTAGGGCAACTGCTACAACTAAGGCTCCTAAACGGTTTTTTAATAAATTTTTCATAATAGTAAAGTATTACATGATGATCTACTCTGTATTTTAGCAGGTTTTCGATCTTACCCCTGCAATCGCGATTTATCGTTAGTGGGTGACATTCAATAAGGAGTTTAAATTATAGACAACCAATTGCTCTCCTATAAAGCCATAAAAGCGTTTATTTATTACAAAAAAGTGAGTGAGCCGCTGCTCATCAATTGGGTAGACGTAAAAGCTGCTGCGGTAACTGCCGTCTTTAAGGCTATAGACATCAATGGTTTCCGTTTGTTCCCAGGTTTTGGCCGGTTCGTATCGCCCCTTTACTTTAGAGTGTACGTATAAGAGACCTTTATGACTATAGGTGCCTGCATTGACCAATACGGACCCAGTAAGCTTATGCTGCCCGGGTTTAGAGATCGAGTCGATACGTAATTGCGCGTGCGTTATAGTATCGAGGGTATGACTGGTATACATCAGTGCTAATTCGGGATCCAGTACCCGGAAACTGTTACGGTAGTTATAGGTATACACCCATTGTTTAGTATGGTTATCATGACTCAAATGCCCATCTATATCAAAATAGCCATCTACCTGTTTTTGTAAAATTCCCGTTAAGGAGCGGGAGCTTAGAGAATCTGCTAATTTGATCTGTATCAATTCCAGTTGGCTGGTATGCGGATCAAAAGCTCTTGCTATTAAGTGTGTGGTATCGCTTAATACATAGTTGCTAAAAGCACGGGATCCGTCCCAGCGTTTGCTGGTGTTCCCTTTACTGGCATTTCCTCGTAGTACCCGAGAGATCTGACCATCAATCAGGTAGAAATAAGGGGGACTTACGCGTAGCTGCACTGCCGTAGAAGGTAAATCAGCTTCGGGCACTTCAAGAATTTTTATGGATAGATTTTCGGTGTTTAAATCTATAATCCCCATTCTTAGCGGAGTGTTGTAATTGCCTAAATACACCACATTAGCATCTAAACCGGCCAGATAATACGAAGAGCTTTGTAAATTGAGGCTTTTGATTTTCTGAACCCCGTGGGAATATCTTCTGATAAACGGATTCTCATTATGAATCAACTGTTCCGAATTCCAATACAGCAAGACTACCACGAGAGTAGAAAGAAATACGATACTCACAGATATCAAACCTGTACGGATCGCTAATTTATCCCATTGCAGATGAGTCTCAAAGATCAAAGCAGTCGCAGCCAACAGCACACAAACTCCATTAAAGATCAAATGCTCTGTCCAGCCTAGAGATTCCAGAATCCCTCCACATGAGCAAGGCACAAAATCGGCGTAGTTGAGAATGATGATGATATAGGTCGTAAAAGCCGTCATCAGACTCAGGCTGCCTAACAAACCGGTCTTTCGGGTTTTTGAAAACAGCAAGAGTCCGCTTAGTACATATTCACTCAACGGAACCAACCAAACCAGCACGCCAGCATAAGCACTCAGTAAGGGCGACTGACCCAGTTGCACGCTAAAGGATTCATAATCCAAGAGCTTTGCGGTGGCTGCGTATACCCACAGGAGGATGAAGAAGCCACAGACCCCATCTATAAACCATCCTTTACTGTTTCCTGTTTTTAGTTCCATAACCTTAATTATCAGAAACTAAAGGTCGGTACAGTTTTTAAAAGTTACCTTGACTCCAAAGTCCAAATTCTTGTCTATAAAGCCTTTTTTAGAGTTCCCGGTAGGATAAAGGAGTTTGATCGTATTTCTTTTTAAAACATCGGGAAAAATGTGCAGCACTGGTAAAGCCACATTTTCTGGAAATCTCTTTTGCAGGCAAATCTGTAGTTTGTAATAATAGGGCAGCCCATTTTAAACGTTCCTCCAGATGGAATTGATAGATGGTCATTCCAAAGGCTTTTTTAAATTCTGCCTTTATCTTAGTGGCATTGGTACGATGCAGCAAGCCAATCTCTTTTAGAGAAGGCAACGGCTTATCTAAATTCCTTAAGCAATACATCCGTAAATTCTTTACTAAAACCCGATTTCTAGCACTTCGCGTTCTAACTGATTTACTTTGCTTTTTTAGAGTTCCATTACCTTCTTTTAGGTTTTTATGCTTAAAATCTTCGTAGATTAATAACGCATACAGGTGTTCTTGTTTTTGTACTAAAAGACTTAGACTACAGTTGGATCTAAAGATACGTTTATCTGCGGTATTAAAATCCAGGGGAAAGACTCTTGGGTTGGGCTCTTGAGTTACGTTATTAAACTCCTCGGTAAGTAAAGGAATAGAATACTCCGTTAAATAGGTGTCAATCGATAATTCACTATCCTGAAGCAAAGGGGCATAACCCAAAATTTCCAAAAAGCAGGAAGAAGAATTTATCAGTTTACCATTAGAATCAAAAATTAATACAACTGGCGCAGGTCTTAATAAGAAGTTGGCATAGCTTCCAAAATTGAAATAAGCAATCTCTTCACTCAGCATATTTAAAAGCACGCCTACCGTATCAATAGCATCCAGCCGTGGTGAAGGTTTATACCGGAATTCAAAATTGCCTACCGCAATTTCAATAATTTGATCAGACAGTTGTTTAAATCGTTCTTCCTCAGTACGTTCCATATCCTATAAATTTTAAGTTTTACGCCGGAATTGATTCAAGAATGCCAGTGCCTGGTTTTCATCTTCAAAAATTTGTATGGTGGTATTTACAGCGGCAGTGCGTAAGTACATAGTTAAGATGTTTAAGGTATAGTTACTTTCAACCAAAAAAGCTTGCGCTTTGGTAAGCAGCGATCCTTGATTTGCCAGATAATCACGCGCAGCTTTATCTGCTCCTTGAACTGCCCTTAAGTCACAAAGAACGGGGTAGTCCATACCGTTTTGCAACTTCAGGCGTTGAAGCACCACTTCTTTAGCTATCGTTAAATCAATACAGCGCACCGGTTTGTAGACAAAAAATACAATTCCGTCATTCTTCCACATTTTTGCATATTTATCATCAATCACCATCCCGCTAATCTAACTCCTGAAAAAGCATACTNTTCATTTTATTTAGCATCTTTTTTATGCAAATGCATACAGTTGCTATGAAAAATGAATTTTTAAATTTAATTAAAAAGATTTTGGAGCGAATTGACTGTAAAGCCCAAATGCTTGACTATAAAGTCCAAATTCATAACTCACAGCACCTATTTTTCTGATTTATAGCTAGCTTGTAAGGACTTAAAATATCACAAGATGGCTAAAATCAAACACAACAATTTTCTGGATACGGTTGATCGGGTTATCACAGAAGCTAAAGAAGCCGGAATCGTTCATCTTCGTGCAGAAGATTCGAAATTTACAGGAAGGCATTTAAAAGTCAACGGGGTGGTATGTCGGCATTTTGGCAACACGGGGTATCTAGGACTCGAGCAAGACAACCGTATTAAAATGGCTGCTATGCAAGCCATCTCGCGATACGGCACCCAATTCCCCTTATCTAAAACTTATATCTCCCATCCCCTTTATGAAGAGCTAGAGGAAAAATTAGAGTTGCTTTTTAAAAATCCGGTGATCGTTACCAAAAACAGCACATTGGGACATATAGCGGTTATTCCTACTGTGGTGCGCGATGAGGATGCGGTCATTCTGGATCATCAGGTACACTGGAGTGTACAAAATGCGGCTCAGCTTTTAAAGGTTCGTGGCATACCGGTACAATTGGTTAGGCATAACAATCTGGAAATGCTGGAAACGCTGATTCAAAAGCTATCGTCTAAAGTTTCTAAAATATGGTATATGGCCGATGGCGTCTATTCGATGTTTGGGGACTATGCACCGGTCAAAGAATTAGTGGAGCTCTCTAAAAAATACCCGCAGCTACACCTCTATTTTGACGATGTACACGGAATGAGTTGGCGTGGCGAAAACGGAATGGGTTATGTAATGAGTCAGTTTGATACCTTACCCGAACATGTTTTAGTTTTTGGTACGCTGAGTAAGACCTTTGGGGCATCCGGTTCTGTCTTGGTTTGCTCGAACAACCAATTATATCACAAGATCAAAAACTTCGGTGGTCCACTAACCTTCTCTGCCCAGTTAGAGCCCAGTGCCGTTGGTGCTGCAATTGCTTCAGCAAAAATCCATTTATCTGGCGAAATCTACTCCCTGCAGGAAGCACTTAAATACCGCATCAACTACTTTAATCATCGCCTGGCCAAAACCAAACTCCCCTTAATCGCACAAAACAGTTCGCCGGTTTTTTATATAGGAACCGGGTTACCGGCAACCGGATATTTTCTAGTGCAACAGCTGATGCAAAAAGGCTTTTATGTCAACCTGGGGCTATTTCCTGCCGTACCAGTTAAAAACACCGGGATTCGGATCACTATTTCTAAACACAATGATCTCGAGGATATCGATGCATTGGCAGACCTATTAGTCACGCATTTTGGTGTGGCTTTAGGGGCAACCCATAACTCTTTAACCCGTATAGGGAAGGCATTCAGAATAAATTTTAAAGACACCAGACCTTTTGCTACAAACAAGCAAAAAGTAGTACTTCAGGAATTTGAATCTATTCGTGAAATAGAATTTAATTATTGGTTTAAAACCCTAGACAGTATCAATATGCTAGATTACAAAGGCATGCTCTTTCTCGAAGAAAGCTTTAAACGCCTGAAAGATCCCAAACACCAATGGCGTTTTAAGTATGTTGTCATTACAGATGATTTTGATCATCCTGTGCTGGTCACTTTTTTAACAGAAAGCCTTTGGAAAAATGACATGCTGGCTCCGGCTTCTGTATCTAAAGAATTGGAGAAGCAACGTGAAGCCGATCCCGATTTACAAACCTCGAGGGTATTATCTTTGGGCTGTCTCTTTACAGAGGGAAACCACCTTTATCTCAATGAAGCCCATCCTCAGGTCGAGTTGGCTTTAACACAATTACTAGAGTACATCGAAAATCTGGCACACCAATGGAAGGTATCAATGACCGTGCTCCGGGATTTTGAATTGAATTACAACTGGTCTAAAAGCATTCAAAGTCAAGGCTATATCCCAATCGATATGCCCGAATCATGTGTACTTCAAAACCTGCAAGACAAAGTTGAGCAAGAGTATTCCCAATACCTATCGAAACGCTCTCAAAAACATTTTAAAAAAGATATTGAACCCTTTATGCATTTGGTTAAATCCAATGTTGTGAAGCGCGTCAGTAGCAAAAATATAAAGAGCTACTACGATCTCTATTTACAGGTAAAGGATAGGAATTATGGCCTAAATACCTTTACCTACCCACTGGAAGCATTTGAAGCGATGCGCACCCATCCCAACTGGGAATTTATACTCCTGAAAGCTGTTGATGATAACCGCCTACTGGGAGTTATGTTTTGCTATAAAAATTATTCAGGCACCTACGTTCCCAGTCTAATCGGTATGGATTACCAGTATTTAGAAGAGTTTCAGACCTATCGCCAGTTGTTATATCAAACTATTATTAGGGCAAGAAAACTGAATATGAAGCAGGTCGATTTTGGAATGAGTGCCAATTTTGAAAAGCGAAAACTGGGAGCAGCTGTTATTCCCAAACAAGCCTTTGTGCAGACCGACGATAATTTTTTATTAGAACACTTAGAAATGATGAGAACCAGCAACTAAATGCAAGGAGCCATTCAAGTAAGACGTGATTGATTGCCAACTAATCCACTAAGCCTGTTGAAAGTTCTACTCCCTCATTATTTATTAACCAGCCTAGTTAATAATACGATGTTTACTACCGAAATACATAACTTTCACCAACTGCTCAATACGCAGGTGTTGGGACTTATAGATCCCCTTAAAAAGGCTAATTCCGGGATAGATATCGCCAATGATTCGCTTTCTAAACTGAAAGAAATTGTCGAAAAGGAAGATTTTGAGAACGTTCCTGAAGAGATTAATTTTTTTAAAAACATCAAGCCCTGCCCGATGAGTTACCTG
>JGI24519J20070_1000297_pt1 | contig 14804 bp, 11 predicted proteins | sample LinPmetageLP43_FD_20070 | JGI IMG/M metagenome (IMG submission 20070) | reverse complement strand
GCATCAATTCTAAACTTATACCATTAAATTTTACCGACCAAGTAGTTTGTTCTAAGTCAAAATTGTGAAGCGCAATTCAATTTCTTGCACTTTATCTAGCGAATAACATCTTTATCGGAATTTAAAATACATCTGGTAAAATGATAGAAATAAAAAACCGACCATCAAGTCGGTTTTGTAAGTTTTGTGTATAATGCAGTTTGTCTGATTTAGGAAAATCGAAATCTAATTGATTTTTCAACTACAAGGAGTTCTAGACTGCACTCTAAAGGCCATATAATCCTCTATTTATTCCATAACTACCTGTGCATTCTCTGCTCCAAAGAATACCTCTAGTTCTTTTAATGTTTCAGCAGATGTTTCTATGTCTTTAACCACCTCACCTTTGTTCAACACCACAATACGTTCGCAAACTTCGGTCACGTGAATTAGATCGTGACTAGAAACTAAAACGGTTACGTCTTTTTGTTCTGCCAATTCTTTAATGATTTGCTTTAAACGAATTTGAGTGGTTGGATCCAAATTTGCAAAAGGCTCATCTAAAATAACCACTTTAGGGTTCCCAATAAACGAAGCAACTATACCCGCCTTCTTTTGATTTCCTTTAGATAAATCTCTCAAGTACTTCTTTTGACCTAAAATTTCGCCGTGGAAAAAATCTTGATACTGTGCCAATAATGCATCTACATCTGCTTTATTTTGACCACGAAGATCACCTATAAAGTAGAAATACTCTTCGGGAGTCAGATATCCAATTAAAAACGTTTCATCTATAAACGATGAAGTAAACGGTTTCCAATCTTCGCTGGTGTTTACTTGAACATCATTATTAATGATATGACCAGTGGTAGGTTGTATTAGATCAAGCAGCAAACTAAACAATGTTGTCTTACCTGCACCGTTGTTACCTACTAAACCAAAGCTTTGCCCTGTTGGAATGTTTAAAGATTCGATATTAAGGACTTTTTGTGAACCGTATATTTTTGATAAATTTTCTATTGTAATCATAATCTTGTTATTCTAATTTGTTAGAGATGAATTGTGATGTTATAAACTGAAAAAGCTTAACTAGCCTTCTCTTTAAAACCAGCAATCATTCCGTATTTCTTTTTCTTGTACTGCTCCGTGATTAAACCTAGTAAATAGTTCTTCATGGCAAAACCAATGATGCCTAGAACCGATAATACTCCGACTGCAACTTCTATATTAAAGATGTAATAAAAGATGGAAAAGATAATTATTGGAACCACCATTACCGGAAGCATTACCAGAAACTGAGTAGCACTTGCGCCCTGCATGTTACCAAACGGACTCTGATCTAATTCGATTCTTTTTTTGTTGAATGAACCAAAATATAAAATGACCGGTATATTTACTCCTAAGTTATACAGTGCGCAACCAAAATTAATAGCTAAAGCCTCCCAACCAAAGTAAACATAGGGTATTGTCAATAAAAACATACCCACAACACTTACAGTAATCAAAATAACTTTAGATTCTAAATACTTTCGCATTGGTATGTTTTGCGACATCATCATACTATAATAGCTACTATCCCAAGCTGGTATAAATTGACCAAAATTACTTAAGAAAATTCCTGTCATAAATACACCAACAAATGCTTTCATTGGCATCATACTACTATAGGCTTCCACGGTATAGAACACCAAGCCATAAAAAACAAAAAGTAAGGAAATAAATACTTGAGACTTGGTTCGTTTATTTCTCCAAATCATTTTTAAATCAAGTTGCAAGAAAGAACCCATTTCTCCAAAACGCTTTGTCCAAGACATATCTGAAGTATTTGCTTCTACTGATTTCGATTGAAGCTTAGCATCTAGATAAATCTTATCTCGTAGGTATTTAAAATTGACATAATATATAATTCCTGCTAAAGCAATCGGAATCAATACCGTAATTGGATATGCATAAAGCGCATGAAAAACAGGTGCAAAAAACTCTTTAACAGAGAACACTCCAAAATAATCCAATCCATATCCCAATGCAAGAATACTTCCTATCCCAATAAGAACTTTATCATTCTTATTTACAAGCAGGTTAACATAATTAATACTAAGTATAATACCCATGATACCCACTATCCATAATAAAACATTTACTGCAGGGTAGCCATTAACCAATAAAACAATTGCAAAGGGTACAACAAAGAATAGTGTCAATAAGTTATAGATAGATGCCGCCGATCTTCCCAATATATAATGTGCGATGGTGCTTTTCTTGACCGGTGTAGTCAAGAATGGTTTTATATCCATCACCGGTAATTTCTGCATGAAGTATCGTAAAAATAATTCAATTAAAATCCAGTAAATGAAATATTGACTAATGCTCCACATAGGGCTCTGATCTGGAAATACTTCTTTTAAGATAAAGTACATTCCTGCACCTGTAGCAGCAAGTGATAAAAGCATATATACGCCAAAAAAGCCCATTACTATTTTTATCCCCAGACTTTTACCAAGGTTAGAAGACCTAANAAAGGATTTCCATTGTAATGAAGAAAAACGTTTAAACATTCGGTTGGTTTTAGTATTCAGAATATAAGTAAGAAAAATCTTGAGTTTGTTACAAGACTTATTGAATATATCTTTAAACAAGACCTTACTTATATTATTTATTACTCATTATCAACAAGTTATATCACCCCTCTTCTTCATCAAAAAATTTCTCTCTAGCGAATTCGAAGTTTCCAACAGCGCCGTATCCAAATAAGAAACTGCCATTTCATTTTCACCTTTCTTGGTATAGTATTCCGCATAACAACCGTAATATAAATAAGCCCTTTGACCAAGTTCTGCAACATCAATGCGCTTTAACAATTGATGTGTTTTTTCAAAATCAGATAACTGAAGACATACTGTTGCATGATTTAACAACGTAAACATATTGGGTTTAAACATATACAATTGTTCGTACCAATAAGAGATATTTTTCCAATTGGTATCTTTAAATGTTTTGGCATTTAAATGCTCAGAGGCTATAGCAGCTTCATAATGATACACAGAGGTATCTTCATACTCCGTAGCTTTAAGCATAGCACTATTCCCCATCTTTATCAATGGAAAATACCATTTGGTACGGTCTTGATGTTCCAAATTAACTATTTGATTGTCAGAGGAAACTTTGCTTTCTAGTCGTGACATATGAAAACAAAGCAATGCAAAAAGTGCGTACAAACTGCCACTTCTAAATTGTTCCTTTTTTAAAAGTAATTGACAAAGACGAATAGCTTCTCCACACAAATCTTCTTTTATTAATTTTTCTTTGTTTGTAGAATGGAAGCCTTCATTAAATGTCAAATAGATTACTTCCATAACTCGTACCATTCTTTCAGGAATAGCTTCGGGAGCTGGGTATTTAAATTGAATGTTATTCTCTTTAATGGATTTCTTAGCACGGGTTAATCGTTTGACTATTGTTTCCTCTTTGGTCAATAAGGCAGCGGCTATTTCTTTAATGCTAAAACCGGAAATGGTTTTAAGTGCAAAGGCTATTTGTTCGCTGGGGTGTAAACTTGGGTGACAGGCAACAAAAATCATTCGCAACTGACTGTCTGCAACCTCATGATCTAAAAAAAGTTCGTCTATTTGTAAAGATGATGCCCCAGTTGTAATGCTAAGGTTTCTATTCTTTTCTGCCTGTATACTACGAAGAATATCAATGGTTCTGTTTTTGGCGACACGGTTCAACCATCCCTCTGGATTATCGGGTATTTTAGTTCGCCATTGCGAAGTTGCTTTTATAAAGGTATCCTGTACCGCATCTTCAATAGTTTCAATATAAGAGAGTCCAAAAAACCGGGTTAAAATAGCGACCATCTTTCCGTAATGATGTCTAAAAAGATGGTCTACTACCTTATGTTCCATAATATATTATTGTTCAAAAACCATTACTTCCCTGATTTCAACAGTTCCGTCTAAATCATAATCTGGATAATCTTCGGCAATTTTAACCACTGCATCGGCATTTTCAGCCTGTACAATATAGTAACCACCGATCAATTCTTTACCTTCTATTAAAGGAGCATCAGTTACGGTACGTTTAGGTCCAGAAACTCTTTTTACACTAGGTACTAAAGCTTCACCTCCCTTAACAATTCCTTGTTTTTGCATTTTTTCGTTCCAAGCGAACCACTTACCCATTCGTGTTTGTAGTTGTTCTGGTGATAAACCTAATTCTTGGTAATCTGCACCGATGAAAATCATCATAAAATCTTTCATAATTTAACTGTTTTAATTTTACATGGAACCCACTCTAAGTTCTCATTGTTTACCCCATGACGTTACCAAAATCAAATTAGGGACATTTTTTAGAACTTTTTTTTCGAAAGAGAAAAATTAAGGATTATTTAGATGAATCTTTCACTGAAAAACTTAGAGATTCAGATTTTTTGACAAATGTCATTCTATATCGTAAAAGCAATGCTTAATTTTGTAATTCGATTTAAAGAAACCAACATATGTCGCATTTTCACCCATTAACGGTAAAACATATTAAAAAATTAACGCCAACTTCAGTTGCCGTTACATTTTCAATTCCGAAAGAATTGGCACAGACTTTCACTTTTACGGCAGGTCAGTACATCACCATAAAAAAAGAAATTAAAGGTAAAGAGCTTAGAAGAGCATATTCTATTAGTTCTTCTCCTGAAAAAGACGGAATCACCATTGGCATTAAAAAAGTGGATAATGGCGGATTCTCTAACTACGCAAATTCACAATTAAAAGTTGGTGATACGCTAGAAGTTATGGAGCCAGAGGGTCGTTTCGTTTTTAAAACAACGAAAGATGTTCAGAATATAGCAGCTTTTGCTGCAGGTAGTGGTATTACTCCTATAATGAGTATTGTAAAGTCTGTTTTAGATGGTAACCCTAAGAACAAATTTGTTTTGGTTTACGGAAACAAATCTTACGAAGAGACTATGTTTTACACCGATTTGGTGAAACTAGAACTAGAATATGCCAATCGGTTTTTTGTATATTTCACTAACAGCCAGACGCGTGAAGACAAGGCTTTATTCGGTAGAATTGATACTTCTACCGTCAATTATGCCCTATTGAACAAGCATAAGGATGTTGATTTTGATGGCTACTATTTATGCGGACCGGAAGAAATGATCCGTTTGGTACAAGACACTTTATTAGAAAACGAAGTTGAAAAGGATAAAATCCATTTTGAACTTTTTACTCCAACAGAAATAAAAGAGGAATTACCGGTACAAGTAGATGGCCAAACTTCTGTTACGGTACTTGTTGACGATGAGGAATTTCAGTTTACGATGGACAAGAAAACAGTGATTCTTGATGCTGTCTTAAAAGAAAATATTGATGCACCATATTCATGCCAAGGCGGAGTATGTAGTAGCTGTATTGCTAAAGTAACTGAAGGAAAAGCAGAAATGATGATGAACCAAATTCTAACCGATAAGGAAATAGCAGACGGATTTATTCTTACCTGCCAAGCACACGCTACTACACCTACTATTAAGGTAGATTATGATGATGTTTAGATAAGCGCTAAACAAACTTAATTATAACGTCTTTGCGAACGTGGCAATCTGTTGAATAATTGTTATTATCTATCAGATTGCCTCGTACCATGCAAAGACGTTTTTTTTACCTCCTATTTACTCTTTTAAAAGCTAAAATTTATTCGATAGAGTTATTCTATCTGTGACGTTAAAATACCTTTGATAGTATTTTCAACGCTCACTAGCTATGTCCATAGAAATCATAGGTGTATTCATAATAATCGCAGCGGTAATTATCTTATTTGCTTTTGAGATTTTCCCGATGGATAAAATATCCTTCTGCATTATTGCAGCTTTATTACTTACAGGGTTGGTTTCACCGGAGGAAGCCGTTAGTGGATTCTCTAACAAAGCGGTCATTACCATATTATGTTTAATGATTTTAGCAATAGGTCTAGAAGAGAACGGAGCAATATCCTATCTCGCCAAAGGATTAAAGATTTTAAAAAACTGGCCCGTAGTATTAGCAATGGTTGCCATTATGCTAATTGCCGGTAGTATTTCTGCCTTTGTAAGTTCAACGGCTGTAGTCATTGTATTTATAAAAATTGTTGCAGAATTACGAGAGAAGTATCAGTTGCCTCCCGGTAAGCTTTTACTACCTATTTCCTTCGCTAGTATTCTTGGTGGTAGCTGTACCTTAATGGGAACCTCAACTAACCTATTAGTCAGTAATATTGCTGCCAGATACACGGGCGAGAAACTCGGTTTTTTTGAATTCTCTTTATTTGGGATTACTTTCTTAGGCATTTCAATGGGTATCATTGCACTCTTTTATCGCTTTTTACCAAAAGACAACGGCGAACTGTCTGATAATTATGACCTAGATCGATACCTATTAACTTTGACCATAGAACCCGATTCCCCTTTGGTAGAAAAACCCATTAGTGAAAGCTTTATGTTCAAAGAAGTGGACATCACCGTTTTGCGTTTAACACGTAATGGGTTCGACCAAAACTTGTTAAATCATGATTTACTCATAAAGCCGAACGATATTATTCTTTTGCATTGCAGTTTAGAAAATCTTCAAAAAATGCGTGGCGAAGGTTATTTTGAAATTGATTTAGAAGAAAAAGACCATTTCAAATCCACCAAAAACACACAAATAAAAAAGGTAAGCGATTCTAATAAAAAAGATGAAGATACTAACGAGACAAAAGACGAAAACTTACTATTAGAATTATTGTTATTACCTGGGTCTAAGTTTCTTGGTAGAAACCTATCTGAACTAAAAACTATGTTGATCCCTAGGGCAATTCCTTTAGCGGTCAATAAAAGAAAAAAACTAAGAATTCTTAAAAATCGATTACACCAAAGTAACCATGAATTTACTAAACTTCATATTGGTGACCGACTATTGATCCAAACCAAACCTGAATATGTTTCAAATTTTGAAAACAGTAATAATTTAGCTGTATTGAACCAATATGAAGGCCGTACACCTGCTACCCCGTTTAAAAGAAACTTATCCATCTTAATTCTTATTGCTACCATAACCATGGCAGCAACTGGTGTGTTTGAAGTAATGACCAGTGTAATTACTGGAACGCTAGCTATGCTTCTTTTTAAATGTGTAGAATTGAATCGTATTTATGAAAAGATAAACTGGCAAATTATATTTTTATTGGCAGGAATGATACCGTTAGGTATTGCCATGAGTAATGCAAAAGCAGATACGTGGATTACAGAGGAATTATTAGCGCTAATGGCTGGGCAGCAACCAATATTTATTATTGGTTTATTGTTTTTAACCACCATGGTTTTAAGCAGTGTAGTTTCTAATAATGCAACTGCCATTATTATGGCCCCAATAGGTATTTCATTAGCCAGCGGTCTAAATTTAGACCCAAAACCTTTTATACTCTGTGTAATGTTCGCTGCAAACTTTAGTTTTTTTACACCATTAGGCTACCAAACTAACGCACTTATCTACAGTATGGGAATTTATAAGTTTAAACACTTTCTGGTTATAGGAGGAGTTATTTCTCTTGTACTATGGATTGTTGGTACCTTATTATTAAGTGCCATGCTTTAAGCATTTAAATTATTCAGGGAAAATTGCCCTAAATTTATTTACAGCAGTTTCATAACCTATTGCATATGCCTTTTCAATTCCCCTTCTGTCTAATAAACCGATATGCTCTAACTCTTGTGACTCAAGAATAAGGTGACAATTATTAATTTTTTGTCTGTTGATAGCGTAAATCATCAATCCGGTTACACGACCCGTTAATTGAAAAGAATTATTCAGGTGTTTCTTCTCTAATTTAGAAACGACAGAAACGTTGCTACCTATAACATATTCTACTTTAGATAAAACCGGTTCTGAAGGAAAATTATTCATTATTCCCCCATCGGCATATAGTTCACCGTTATATTCTACTGGACTAAAAACTGGCGGTAATGCTGCAGAAGCCAATAACGGTTTTATCAATTCACCTTTATCAATGAATAGTTCTTCGCCTTTTTGCAAGTTGGTAGCTACCACATGAAGTTCTCTGTTTAAAGCTTCAAAACTATCTTCTGGAAAATACTGTTTAAAAGAGTTTATATAGCTTTCACTATTTAATAGTCCGGGTTTTGCTACTGCAAAATAATTGTATTTGAATAACGGCGTTTCTTTAAAAAAACGCAACATATCAACGACAGGTTTATCTGCTGCGTACAAAGCGCCTACTAAAGCGCCAATACTACTTCCGGATACAACATTGGCTTCTAGACCAAACTCTTGCATTGCCTTTATAACACCTATATGTGCCATGCCTCTAATGCCCCCACCGGAAAGCACCAAACCTATGGACTTAGAACCTATTTGCATCTATCTAGAATTAATTCAAAAAAAATGCCGAACGAATACTATTATCCGCTCGGCATAAAATTAATCATTAATGCGGACTATGAATCTAATCCGAAGGCATAATAATATTTACTTCCGTCTTCATAGATACCTTCTAACATAACTCCACCTTTTTTACCCTCTAGCGCAGATGCTACATCATCAATATCTTTTACACGTTTACCGTCAATATGCGTTATAATAAACCCTTCACGCATTTGTTTCTTTCTTGATTTTTCCAGGATATAATTTAGTCACCTGAACAGCACCATCTAAACCAAACTTCTTTCCTAACTCTTTATTGACATTCTCAAAATCGGCTCCAAGAAGGTTAAATACTTCTTTATCTTCTTTCTTTATGATATTGGTACCACCTTGAGAGTTATGAAGCTCTACTTCTAGCTCTTTTTCTTTACCGTTTCTATTTACTACTATAGTCACTTTATCACCTGGTCTTTTACCTGCAATAATTTCTTGAAGTCTAGGTGAAGTAGCTGTTTCTTTACCATTTACACTAATAATTATATCTCCAGATTCAATACCTGCCAAATCTGCACCACTATCTTCACCAACTTGCTCTACCCAAACTCCTTTGGTAAAATCAACATCTTTCTCTTTGGCCAAGTTACTATCCATCGTTCTAATGGTTACCCCTAGCATACCACGTTGCACGTTACCATATTTTAAAAGGTCTTCAACCACTTTGGTAACTATATTACTAGGTACAGCAAATCCATACCCGGTATAAGTACCGGTTGTACTGGCAATAGCCGTATTAATTCCGACCAAATTACCGTCAAGATTCACTAGCGCACCACCACTGTTACCAGGGTTAATAGCTGCATCTGTCTGTATAAAACTTTCTACAGCAAATTTATCGGCATTAATATGAATATTTCTCGCTTTGGCACTAACGATACCTGCAGTAACCGTTGAATTTAATCCAAGCGGATTACCTACAGCCAACACCCATTCTCCCACTTCAACATCATCTGAATTTACCAATGACATAGTTTTAAGATTGTCAGCCTTAATCTGTAAAAGTGCTAAATCTGTAGTTGGATCAGTACCTATTACGGTAGCCTTGTAAGATTGATTGTTATATAAGGTAACCTCAACCTCATCTGCATTGTCAATTACATGATTATTGGTTACTATATAACCTTTGTCGTTAATGATAACTCCTGATCCCGTACCAACCCTAGGTTGCGAACGCGTACCTTCTGGAGATTGTCCTTTAAACATATCACCAAAAAACTCTTTAAAAGGATCTGGCAATTCCCTAGCTCCTTGATTTTGATAGGATGATCCCGTTTGGGTAGATTTAATATGCACCACAGCATCTAAAACCTTCTCTGAAGTATCGGTAAAATCTAACGGTTTAATATTTCCTTCGTTATCCTTTGTATACAATGCATGTGCACCAGGAACAGATTCAACCACCGTTACTCCTGTGTTTTCTTTTTCGTTTTGTTTGTTCAATTGTATTACCCCTAAACTAACTGCAAGGGCAATAACCGCTGAGAAGAGGTAAACCTTCCAAGCACCTTTGGTATTTGTGTCTGATTTCATATATAATTAATATTTAAAATTCTTCTGATGTCTTAACGGCAATAGCTATGCCATGTCTATGCCTGTCAATGCTAAAAAAAATCTAAAACTTTTTGAAATTTTAAGGGATTTTTTAGACTAAGTGGTCTGTAAGCATAAAATTAGCATGGGTAAATACTCAAAAAGAAGCACTTTATCCTATTATATATCATGTTTATAGGTGATTATATAAGTTAGATAATGAACCTTATTGTTTGAAACCGACCACATGGTCTAAAACTGACATTTTGACTTAAAGTAAGATATTTCGTCTATTTTAATGATACAAATTAGTTATACTTAGAAAACCTTTGCTTTATTTTTACGTAAGTTTAACAACGAGAAAGAAAATTTAATTGAATTCACAGGGTACAACTGCAATTTTGGTATTTGCCAATTCCGCCAAAGAAGACTTGGCGAATAAATCAATTCCTAAAGGTGAGCAATTATTTGATGTACTAACCAAAACCACTCTTAAAAAAGCAAAAAACACAGGTTTACCTGTTTTTCATTTTTCAGATAAAGATCAAGTTGGCGCTACTTTTGGCGAACGTTTTACAAATGCTATTGCTACTGTTTTTGATAAAGGATTTTCTAATTTAATTACCATTGGTAATGATACTCCCCATTTAAAAACACAACATCTTAAACATACTGCTAATCAATTAGCTTTAGGTAAGACTGTAATTGGTCCTTCTATTGATGGCGGTTTCTATTTATTAGGTTTACAAAAATCTAACTTCGAAGTTGCTGAATTTCAAAATTTACCATGGCAACGATTCAGCTTATACCACCAAATTTCATTGTGGTTACAAGAAGAATCGTCTGAATTAATAAAATTACCTGTTCTACAGGATTTGGATAACGAAAGAGATTTACATTCCATACTATCGTTTTCCTTTGGCCTATCATCCACTTTGTTATTGTTGATTATAGGTTTATTAAAAAGAACCAGAAGTCTATTCTACGCTAACCAGAACTTCTCAACTCTATTACCTAATAGCTTTCTTTACAATAAAGGCTCTCCTGTAGTTTCATTTATCTAGATCCCCCTTTATCCAATAGTTGGGTAAATGAAAACTCAGTTCAAAGCTATATATGAAACACTTAGTACTAGTGTTGACATTGTTTATGTTAAACATGGTCAATGCTCAAGAAACAATTACAGGTATTGTGACCGATACCGATGGCAATACGATACCATACGTAAACATTCTATTGTCTGGCACGTTAACCGGTTCAACGACCAATGAAGATGGAATATATTCATTAGAAGTCCCCAATCTATCAGGCGAAATTGAATTCTCCGTTTTAGGATTTGAAAATCAAGTAGTTTCTATAAACAATAGACGAACCATAAATATAACTTTAAATGATTCTTCTGAAGTTTTAGACGAAGTAGTACTGACCGCATTAGGATTAAAGCGAGAAACAAAAGAATTGGGTTATGTCGTACAAAGTTTAGATGCCAAGGGAGTTACGGAGGTAAAATCTGTAAATTTCTTGGATAACCTTTCGGGGAAATTAGCAGGTGTAACTATTAACCAAGGCGCAACTGGCGTTGGTTCTTCCTCAAAAATTACTATTCGTGGAGAAGCTTCTTTCTCTAATAACAATCCGTTGTTTATTGTAGATGGAGTGCCTATTAATAACAACTCGGTTTTTAATTTTACCAGTGAAGCTGCTGCCGGCTTTCAAGAAATTGATTTTGGTAACGGAGCTATGGAGGTAAACCCTGATGATATTGCCGAAGTATCCGTTTTAAAAGGTCCAAGTGCTGCGGCACTATACGGAACAAGAGCTTCTAATGGTGTTATTATTATTGAAACTAAAAGTGGTAAAAACACGAAAGGATTGGGAGTAAGCTACAACACCAGCTTTTTTGTGGATTCCGCTTTTCAACTACCAGATTTTCAAAATGAATACGGACAAGGTAATTCTGGTGAGTTTGCTTTTGTAGACGGATTAGGTGGTGGCACCAATGACTTGATTACCTACAGTTGGGGACCTCGTTTAGATGTTGGTAACTTAATTCCCCAATATGATAGTCCGGTAACCCTAGCAGATGGAACCGTAGTGCGCGGTGGAGATACAGCACTTTATAATGGGAATACGATTACACCAATGGAGTTTAAATCGAATCCTGATAACTTGAAGAACTTCTATGAAACGGGAACTACCCTGATTAATAATATTGCTATTTCAAACGGATTTGACAAAGGCAACTATCGACTTTCTTTTACTGACCTTCGTAGTGAGTCGATTATTCCAGGGGTTAATTTAGATAGACAAACTATTAGTACACGATTGAGTTTTCAACCTATTGATAAGCTCCGCATCAATTCATCCATAAGTTATATTAATTCGAGTAGTGACAACCGACCTTCTAATGGCTACGGATCAGAAAACGCAAATTATTCTTTGGTAGCATGGGGACCACGTTCCTTGAATATTGAAAATTTAAAAAACTATTGGCAACCTGGCTTAGAAGGCATACAACAGTATTCTTATAACTATACGTTTTTTGACAATCCTTATTTTATCCTTAATGAAAACACCAACTCTTTTAATAGGGATCGGGTTTTTGGAAATATTTCAGCTAGTTACGATATCACAGAAAATTTAACAGCGTCCATTAGAACAGGAATGGATTACTCTAGTGAACTACGTCAATTAAAAAGGGCCTATAGTTCTAATCGATTCTCATATGGAGGATATGCAGAGCATGATGTGTTCTATAGAGAGGTAAACACAGATTTTCTATTAAACTATGCAAATAAATTTAATGATATAAGTGTAGATGTTTCACTTGTTGGAAATCGTTTAGACCAAAAAGCATTTACCTCACAATCGCAGACAACAAGTTTAGCGCAACCAGGTATTTTTAGATTATCTAATGCCGCATCCCCTATAGAAGTATTCGAGTTTGAATCAAATAAACGTATTAACAGTTTTTATGGTTTGGCAAAATTCGGATATAAAGATTTCCTTTTCTTAGATGTTACAGGACGAAACGATTGGTCTAGCGCATTGGCAACTCCATTTTCAGTAGATAATACATCATTCTTTTATCCATCGGTTTCTAGTAGTTTTATTCTATCAGAAGTGGTCGATTTACCTAAAACAATTTCTTTTGCAAAATTACGGGCAAGTTGGGCACAGGTTGGTAATGATACAAATCCGTACCAAACAACAGGGGCTTTTGTTGCTCAAACACCTTTTAATGGTCAGCCTACTTTCAGCAATTCAAATACTATCGCAAATGCAAATCTTCAACCAGAATCAACCTCTTCTTTTGAAGTAGGTGCAGATGTAAGATTGTTTGGCGATCAGCTTCGTTTTGATATCTCGTATTATAACGCATTAACGAAAGACCAGATTATTTCATTGCCTATAGGCATTTCATCAGGGTTTACCCAACAAGTAGTCAATGGTGGTGAGGTACGTTCAAAAGGTGTGGAGATTATTCTCGGTATTTCACCAGTAATAAGTCAGAATTTAAAATGGAATAGTACTTTAAATTTTAGCACAAACAGGTCTACCGTAGAAAGCTTACCACAAGATGAAGGCAGGTTAACACTAGCATATTCAAGAATATACGACAGTCAAAACCAAACGGTATTTTTACAGGCAGAAGAAGGTGGTCGTGTAGGTGATCTGTATGGAACAGGATATCTAAAAAATGAAAATGGTGATTTTATCCTCACGGACGAGGGCAGATATATTCCAGATAATGAACTACAAAAATTAGGGAATTACAATCCAGATTTTATGTTAGGTTTCAATAATCAATTCAATTATAAAAACTGGAATTTAGGTTTTCTCTTCGATTGGCGACAAGCCGGAATCATAGTTTCCAGAACTAGGGCATTGGGTAATGTTGGTGGTCAGCTGGCAGAAACAGCTTTTAGACCAGAAGCAGGAATTGTACCCGAAGGCGTTGTAAATACAGGTACTCAAGAAAATCCTGTTTACACACCAAATACAGTAGCGGTTTCTGCAGAAAGTTACTACCGACAGTTTTATGATAGAAACCATGAGGAAAACAATACGTATGATGCTTCCTTTTTAAAACTACGTCAAGTATCTATTGGTTACACTTTTGAAAATCTTAGTGTATTCAATCAAAATGCAACCTTGAATTTATCCCTAATTGGAAAGAATCTGTTTGCCATTACAGAGAATCCGCATTTTGACCCAGAGCAATTAGCGGTGCAAGGACTAGGATTTATAAGTGGCGTAGAAGATATGTCATATGCAACAACAAGAAGTATAGGTTTTAAAGCAGGATTTAATTTTTAAGAAAAAGAAGATGAGATATATATACACCGTTCTAGTCTTAATGTTAATCATTAGCTGCACAAAAGACTTTGAAGAAATTAATACGAATACAAACGCACCGGTAACAGTGCAACCTAGTTTATTGCTTAGGCAAGTAATCTATGATTATGGGGAACAAATGTCTTATGAAGGTTTTACGGCAGGCAATCTTTTAGGACAATATAGTACTGCTCTTGATTTCAATCTATTTGATAGACATGATTTAAAATCACCTCAACTAGGAGGTAATCCTTGGCCTATATTCTATCAAAATCTAAGAGACAATGAAATCATATTGAATTTATCTCAAGAAAATACTGCCTTTGCGGTCTATGAAGGTCCTGCAAGAATAATGAAAGCCTACATGGCAGCAGGGTTAACAGATTTATTTGGAGATGTTCCTTATTCTGAAGCATTTAAAGGTGATACAGAAACCGTTACTCCGGTCTACGATTCTCAAGAATCTATTTACATGGATGAAAATGGTGTTTTTGATAACCTTGATAAAGG
>JGI24519J20070_1000295_pt1 | contig 14811 bp, 17 predicted proteins | sample LinPmetageLP43_FD_20070 | JGI IMG/M metagenome (IMG submission 20070) | reverse complement strand
TAGATGCCAACCCCATAAATGATATCTCCACTTTAGAGAATGTAAAATTTGTTATGAAAGACGGAGTCATTTATAAGAATGAAAAGTAAATAACCTCGGGGTAAGCCCGTGATATATTGAATTGAAAACATAATTAATATTTCGACCCAATCGTCGTGGTATTTAAATCTCAATCATCGAGTAGAAGATACTTGATAGTACTATAGTCAATCAATTAAAAAACGAACATCATGAAATCATCGCATCTCAAATCAATCAAAACAATTCTTTTAGGCTTTTTAGCTTTATTATTTACGGGCACCATGGCATTTGGCCAAACGAAAGCTGAACAGATAGATGAGCTTTTAAAGGAATATCTAGCCTATAATAAATTCAATGGTTCTGCTCTAGTTGCCAAAGATGGAAAGGTCATTTTCAAAAAAGGATATGGCATGGCGAATATGGAATGGGATATTCCCAACAGCCCCAATACCAAACATCGCCTAGGCTCCGTAACCAAGCAATTTACCGCCATGCTTATTCTACAATTGGCAGCAGAAGGTAAACTAGATCTGCAGGCACCTATTACTACCTACTTACCAGAGTACCCAAAAGAAAACGGTGACAAAATTACCACCCATCACTTATTAACTCATACTTCTGGTATACCGAACTACACGTCATTTCCAGATTTTTTCAAAAACGTAAGTAGAGACCCGTACACCCCAGAAGAGTTTACTACAAAGTTTCAGGATATGGAGCTAGAGTTTACTCCCGGCGAAAAGTTCAATTACAGTAATTCCGGTTATTTTTTATTGGGAGTGCTTATTGAAAACCTATCCGGTAAAACGTATGAAGAAATGCTAGACGAGAAGATATTTTTTCCATTAGGAATGAAGGAATCCGGATTCGATCATCATTCAGACATCCTAAAAAATAGAGCTACAGGTTATGAAAATAATGGAAACGGATTTATCAATTCCCCTTTCCTAGATATGTCTATTCCGTATGCTGCAGGCTCGCTATACGCTACCGTAGAAGATTTATATCTATGGGACCAGGCATTGTATACCAATAAATTATTATCCCAAGAATATATGGATATGTATTTTAAACCACACATACTCGCTTTCGGCAGTTTTCATTATGCCTATGGATGGATGGTTGGTAATGAAGCCTTAGGCAACACAACCGATAGTATCGCAGTAATTACCCATGGTGGTGGCATTAACGGATTCAACACGCAAATTTCAAGGCAGCTCTCAGACAAGTCATTGATTGTACTTTTAAATAATACCGGTGGTGCCCCATTAGGTAAAATCACACAATCAATTCTTGGTATTATAAACGATAAAAGTTACGACCTCCCTAAAACTCCTTTAGCATCTAAACTTTTAGAGGTCATAGCATCAAAAGGTATTGATGCAGGGGTTGCGTATTTTGAAAAGAATAAGGACAACAAAGATTTTGATGTCAATGAAAATGAGATGAACCAAACGGGATATCAACTATTAGGGTCTGACAAAACAAAAGAAGCTATTCAAGTTTTTAAACTGAACGTAGACGCGTATCCAAAATCTGCCAATGTATATGATAGTTATGCCGAAGGATTAATGAAATCTGGCGATAATAAAGGTGCTATTGAGAACTACACAAAAGCGGTAGAAATGAATCCTGGTAATGAAAATGCCATAGATATGCTTACAAAATTAGGTGTTGATACCAGTAACTTAACAAAAGAGTTCGAAGTACCAGAGGCACTATTAGAAAGCTACATAGGTGTCTATGAATTAATGCCCACTTTTAAAATCACCATAACCAAAGAAGGCAAGCAATTAAAAGCACAAGCAACAGGGCAGCCCATGTTGGATATTCTCGCCAAATCGAACGATACTTTTTACTTAAAAGAAGTTGCTGCTCAAATTCAGTTTATGAAAGATGAAAACGGAGCAATTGAAAGTTTAACTCTATTTCAAAACGGGCAAGAATTAAATGGTAAGAAGGTGGAGTAGTGTGTGATTATTTAGTTTTATCACCCACCCCTAGCCCCTCCCAAGAGGGGAACAGCTAGCGTCTTTAATTAAATTATATTCTAAGATTAATTTTATGAAAACAGAAGTTTCAACTAACTTTAATTTCGCAATCAATAACGTACTTCTCCCCTCTTGGGAGGGGATTAAGGGGTGGGTCTTACGATGAGAAAGATTATTCCATACAACCTAAATTTAGTTGAACTCGCCAAAACATTAAGAAACAACATGACCCTAGGTGAAATCGCGCTATGGCGAGAAATAAAAGGTAAAAAGCTAGGTCAAAAATTTAGTAGACAGATTCCTATCGATCAATATATAGTTGATTTTTATTGCAAAGATCTTCAGTTCGCCATAGAAGTAGATGGCAGTATTCATTTTGAAGAAGGACACGAAGAAAAAGATAGGAAAAGGCAAGCACGCTTAGAATCTTTAGGTGTACATATGCTCAGGTTTTCAGATACTGATGTGAAGAATAATTTGGGTTTTGTTTTAGAAGAGATTAAAGTAATAATTGAGAAATTAGAACAAACAAGAACCCACCCCTAGCCCCTCCCAAGAGGGGAACAGATAGTGACTGTGACTAAGCTTCTTAGATTAAGACCATATATCAATAACAAACTGCACGTGGGCACCCTTTAGGGTCGGGGCGAGCGCTGGTATTATAAAAACGCAACTCCCCAATGCAACCAACAAACCCGCAACCAAAATCGAAAACCTCCCCTCTCGAGAGGGGATTAAGGGGTGGGTGATCAGGTGATCGGGTGATGAAGATTTCATAAACATACTAACTAAATAGAACCCACCCCTAGCCCCTCCAAGGAGGGGAATAGTTTCTTACTTATAATTAACTTTTTTTAGATTAAGACCACATAACTACACCAAACTGCGCGTGGGCACCCTTTAGGGACGGGGCGAGCGCTGGCATTATAAAAACGCAACTCACCAACAACCAAAAAAACCGCAACCAAAAACGAAATTCTCCCCTCTCGGGAGGGGATTGAGGGGTGGGTGATCGGGTGATGAAGATTGCATTGAACACTCTAACTAAAAAGAACCCACCCCTAGCCCCTCCGAGGAGGGGAACAACCGTTGACTAAAGTTGAATAATTGCATACCAATACCCATTACCTCACCCAACACTGGTATCTTGCATGTATAAATTACAATTATGAAAATCAATTTATTGTCTTGTGATGCCCCAAGACCAGACAGAAGGGCTATTGCCAATTGTATTGTAGAGATATCAACTAGCTGTAGTGCATCGCTAGCAAATGAACTTACCGATATACTTTTAGAAGGTGATGCCGTTGATATAGAAATGGATGATAAAAATACCGGTTCTGCATTACGTGCTTTGCGAAAACTTAGTATTGATTATGAAATTATAGAATAAAACACCCACCCCTAGCCCCTCCAAGGAGGGGAACAGCTTATAATTATCATTCATCTTTTTAGATTAAAACCATTTATCAACACCAAACTGCGCAATGGCACCCTTTAGGGTTGGGGCGAGCGCTGGCATTATAAAAACGCAACTCCCCAACCACAAACAACCTCACAACCAAAAACGAAAACCTCCCCTCTTGGAAGGGGATTGAGGGGTGGGTGCTACGGTGCACTAATTTCAACTACAACACTACCCCACACCATGGTTACCAACCCATTATTTTTCTGACAGTTTTACGGAAAGCCGTAAGAAAATATACTATAACTTCTTTATATTGCAGGTGCAAGTAAAGTACACTCCCCCTACCACTTTAGCTGAAAATATTGCACATATACCATACTATTAACGAATATGTGTAAATGTGCACATATACAATTGTTGTAGCACATTTGAGAAAAAACTATGGGACTATTTGATTGGTTATTCGGAGAAGACAAACCTGAAAGGCCAAAAAAGATTTTTATTAGCTTTTCAATGAAAGATATTGAATATAGAAATCATTTAGTAAAACAAGCTAAAAACAAGAATTCACCTTTTGAGTTTTTAGACTATTCAGTTAAGCAACCTTGGGAACAAGCAGAATGGAAAAGAAAATGTAGGTCAAAAATCAAAAGATGTGATGGAATAATTGTTCTTTTAAGTAAAAACACTTGGCACGCTGGAGGAGCAAGATGGGAAATGAAATGTGCTAAACAAGAAAGAAAACCAATTTTAGGAATTCATATTAAAAAAAACAATAAAGGTACAATTCCACCAGAATTAAAAGGGAACAAAATAGTTAATTGGTCTTGGGCAAATCTTGAACAATTTATTAGTAAAATATAATTATGAAAGTATTCGTTTGCTATAGAAGTTTAGACCAAATAGAAGGAGATAAACTAATTCAAAATCTATTATCGGAATCTGAAAATAGTGTAGCTGTTTTGACTGAAACAGAACATTCTGATAAATGGAAAATCAATGTTGAGAAAAAAATCAATGAATCTGATTTTGTAATTTTTCTTGTTGGACAAGAAACTTTTAAAAGTGAGCAAATTATTTGGGAATATGCAAAAGCAAAAGACTTAAATAAAAGAATCATAGGAATTAAACTTAATAATGCTTCTGAAGAATCCATTTTATTTTGCCAAGGTTTTCAAGTATTTAATGACACCCAACAATCACTAAACTTTCTGATAAAAGCATTTGATTATGATAGACAACTAAAATTAGAACAATATAAAATTATGGTTAGTTCAACTGAAAAAGTTAGCGAACAAAGACTAAAAGTAAATAATTTATTCTTTACGATAACATCTTCTATTTTGTCTGTTGGTTTTGTTTTAGGTAAAACCTTTGGTTTTACATTAATTAGTCTTCTAGCAGTTTCTTCGCTAACCTTATTAGCATTGTTAGCAACTTACTTTTGGGAAAAAATGATTAACTCTTATGGACAATTAAACAAAGGTAAATTTATATTAATAGATAAAATTGAAAAATCTTTAAGAACCAATATGTTTGAGGAAGAGTGGAAAATCCTCACGCAAGAAATTGAATATGAACCTAACACAAAAACAGAAACAACAATTGTAAAAAGATTTAGACTTTTTATAGTTATTATATTGCTAATAGAAATAGCTTATATACTTTATAAACTATATCAAATCTATCCTATATGCAGTTGTTAATATTTTAAAATTATGGCTAAAAGAATATTTACAAGTTTTGCTATCGAAGACGAAAGAACAAGAGATTTATTTGTTGGACAAGCAAGAAATCAAAGAGTACCTTATGAATTAGTTGATATGTCTGTTAAACAACCTTGGAGTAGTGAATGGAAAACGAAGTGTAGGACTAAAATAAAAGGTTGTGATGGAGTAATTGTTTTAATTTCTAAGCATTTAAAAAATGCAAGTGGAGCTATTTGGGAAATCAAATGTGCTAAAGAGGAAAGAATTCCAATTTTAGGAGTTTATATGAATGGTTGCTCTATTCTTGATACACCAGACGAATTGTATGGTTTAAAAAAAGTAACTTGGACTTGGGCAAATATAGCTGAATTTGTAAACGGATTATAAAAAAACGTGCTACAACACCGTATAAAAATAATTGCGGTTTAGTGCTAAATCAAAGGTCGTTGCGTATTTGCTACATCTGATTTTCCTGCGGAAAATCCTCGCACACAAATCCGCAACTATTCTTACACAACAACGTTACATAAAATCTTTTTAAAAGCATCCCAATCAATTTCAAACCTATACCGTAAAACCTATTCACCGTAACATACCCACTCAATAATTTCTCCATTTTACAGCAATATGATAGCAATTATCACTATTTTCAATAGCATCTTATTGAAAACAGCTATTTCTATGCCTTAATAGCATTTTTATCATACGCTATAAGCATAAAGTAAGATGATAAATCTAATTAGATTGTTGATTACAATTTTCATTTTAATCTTGCTATCGAAATTTACTTCATGAAAAAACATAAACTACTAAATATTATCTCAATCATACTATCTATTACTGGACTAGCCTTAGCAATTTATGGACGGGAAAGCGAGGGTAAATCTGGTGATTTGACTTTTTATGGAATGCTATTGCTTGTCGTTGCACTGCTTGTTTCTGCCGTAAGCACTTATCTAAGAAAAAAGAAAGTATGAAGAAATGAATGCTTAACTTCATAAGCAACAGATATTAAGCATTGCTATAAAAATCTATTACCACTAAACTATTATGAGAAAGTTTGCAATTACTATCATTTTCCTATTTTCATTCGCTTTAATCTTTCCTCAAAATTTTATCACCAATACCACACCTTCCTTATTACTTGGTCAAGGCGATCAACTCCCACGAATAAAAAAAGAACTTGCAGCGGGTAATACTGATTTGGTGGCAGCTTTGAAAAAAATCGTTGAAGAGGCAGATGCCGCACTTGAGCGACCAATTGTAAATGTAGTTGCTGAAGGTGCTTTGCCACCAAGTGGCGATGCGCACGATTACTTTAGCTACAGCCCTTACTGGTGGCCAGATGCTGAAAACCCTGAGGGACCTTACATTTGGCGTGACGGGATTACCAACCCAGATCGCCGCACCTCAGATGTCTCTAGGCTAGAGGCGATGAACAAGGCGGTAACTTCTCTTGTTCCTGCTTGGTATTTCACCGGCGAAGAAAAGTATGCGAAACGTGCCGTAAAGCAAATTCGTGCTTGGTATTTAGATCCTGAAACTAGAATGAACCCTAATTTCCGCTATGGTCAAAAACGCCGTGGTCACGACTACAATAGTAGTGGTGGTATACTAGAATCTAATCGAATGGATTGGGTGGTTGATTGCGCCATTCTACTAGAGGACTTTTCTGGTTGGACAGCTAAAGACCAAACCGACCTGCGTAATTGGTTTGGTGAATTATCTACCTGGATGGTGGAAAGTCCGGAAGGTATTGAAGAAGCTATGCAGCCTAATAACCATGGTGCTTGGTATAATCAGCATCTTATTCTCTTTTCCCTCTACGGTGAAAAACCTGAGATTGCACGTGCTTTTCTTGAACGCATGCCTGCACGGATTTTTGGACAGGTTTTCATAGATGGTCGCCAACCGCAAGAACTTATTCGTACAAATGCATTAAGCTATAGTATTTACGGTGCACGTGCACTAGTAGGTGTTGCCCGCCTTGGTCGCCATCTTGATATTGACCTTTTTGCCTATCGCAGTACCGAAGGCAGAAGTATACGACTTGCCATAGATTACATTACACCTTTTATTCTGGGTGAAGAAGAATGGCCTGGCAATCAAATTAGACCGCTGCGTACCGGAAGAGCCAACGAGTTATATTGGAATGCAGCCCTTGGATTTCAGGAACGTGAATTTGCCAATATTCTGCATAAGTTGCCGGGAGACCAATTACCATCGCCCATAGTGCAGTTATTAGACCCATTGCCTGAAGGGTGGTAAATCTTGTTCTTTCTAAATAGTTAGGCGGTCTCTTTTTTATAGATATTGTAAATTACAGAGCATATACATTGAATTAACTTAATGAGTAGTCGCATTCGAAAAATAGAATACATTAGTGGAGCAACTCAATATAATTTCGTTATGAAAAGAAACTTTATCTTCTTAGTATTTACCCTATTCTATTTAAGCGCTTATGCCCAAGACAGTTTCAATAAACTCCCAATAGCAGCAAAAATCAACTGCCCAATGCTATTGATTGATGAGCATATCATCGCCAATAAAAATATTATCACTTCAAAGGAAGACATTGAAGAAATAGGCGTAATAAAAGATAAACCTAGTCGCGAAACGCATTTTTATAATCTTACGGCAAATGGTATTCTGTTTGCAAAATTAAAAAAGGAAATAGCCTCTAAAACACAAGCTGAGCTGAACAACTTTCTGGATTTGGATGAAAATAACCCTGTATATGTAAACGGTTATTTATTGGAACATGACACGTATACCATTGCTACAGAAAGTATTGCAGAAGTGGAACTGGTAGCCCCAAATAATGAAAATAACTTAACTGAAAAAGTCATAAATATTTGGACATTAACCCAAGAAGAACGTGAAAATGGCTGTGCATTGTCCCAAATGAAGTAAATTAGTTGTTCACCTCATCATCAATCATCATGAAAACAACAATCACACTTACCATCTTCCTCTTATTTACAACAACTTGTCTTTTCGCCCAACAAGACAAATTCATTGAAGACTCCATAGAGCGATTAGAGAACTCACGTAAGTACTTATTACTAGTTGTCGATATGATGCCCGAAGAGAAGTATGGGTATAAAGCAACAGATGAGTCCTTGAGTTTTTCTGAGAATTTAATGCATATTGGGTATGCGTTAGATTGGCACAGCCAATCACTCATTGGCGACCGAGAAGCGCGCGTATACCAAACGGACACCGTTTTTAAACCTGCCAATAAAACAAAGGCAGAAATGATGGCTCGTATAGATCAGACCTTTACCGAAGCCATTGCCCTCTTACAAGATGTTGAACCTGCACAATTAGATAATGAATTGGATTATTTTGGACTTACACGCTCTAAACGACAAATTTATATGCTATTGGCAGACCATATTACGCACCACAGGGCACAAATGCTGGTATCCATGCGATTAAATGGGCTGGTGCCGCCTAGGTATGTGTTGTATCAATAAGAAATTTACTCTTGCTTTTTCTTATCGTTCTTCATTAAATTTAGCACTATAAGTACAAGTCCTAAACATACGGCTGCGAAAATGGCTATAAGAATTACGCCATTGCTCCAATTAACAAGGGGTATCATCTGTGATATCATAGGTCGGTTATTTTAGAGTAACAAAAATATAATGAAGTTGCAAGGCATCATATGACAATTGTCAGTAAATCAAAATACTACGCTTATTACAAATTTTCATTTCATAAGAGTGCCGCCAAATATTGTAAGCTTGGTACGGGTTCTGTATTTTTATAGTTGAATTTGGTATGTTATAAATAATGGTAGATAAAATTAAGTGTCCTAATTGTGCGCATGAGTTTGATGTTGAAGAGGCGTTATCTGGTAAAATGCAGGCGCATTTTAAGGCAGAGTACGAGCGTAAGGTAGCGGAGCAGGCAGAGATCTTTAATAAAGAGCGTAATAAACTGGCTCTAGAAGTAGAAGAGTTTGAGAAGAAAAAGGAGAAGGAGAACGAGCTTTTTAAAGAAAAGCTAGCACAACGCCTTGCCAAAGAATCTGAAAAAATACAACTGCAGACCAATGAATCTTTTGAGCAAAAGTTAAAAGCGCTACAAGAAGAGAACGAGAAAAAGAAAGAGGAAAACAGGGCATTACGTTCGCAAGAAATAGATTTGCTTAAACGAGAGAACGAGCTTAAAGAAAAAGCAGAGGACCTAAAGCTGAACGTGCAAAAAGAATTGCTGGAGAAGCAGACAGAAATTGAAGAAAAAGCCAAAGCCAAAGAACGCGAGTCTATGGCGATGAAAGAGAAAGAATATCAAAAGCAGCTAGAAGACCAAAAGAAGCTTATTGATGAAATGAAGCGCAAGGCGGAGCAAGGTTCTATGCAAATGCAGGGCGAGGTGCAAGAATTAGCTTTAGAAGAGCTGTTACGTGCTACCTACCCTTTTGATGATATAGATGAAGTAGGCAAAGGCGTACGTGGTGCAGATTGCGTGCAAACGGTTATTAACTCACTACAGCAAACCTGTGGCTCTATTGTATATGAGAGCAAGCGTACCAAGAATTTTAGTAACGACTGGATCAATAAATTAAAGCAGGATCAGATAAACTGCAAGGCAGATATTGCAGTGATCGTAACAGAAACTTTTCCGCCAGATATGGAACGGTTTGGAGAGAAAAACGGCGTATGGATATGCGGATTCAACGAGGTAAAAAGTGTATCGCTCGTACTGCGTGAACTACTGTTAAAAACTCAATCTATTAAATCTTCGGATGAGAATAAAGGTGATAAGATGGAGCTGCTATATTCTTACCTTACCAGTAACGAATTTGTACAGAATATAAATAGAATTATAGAGAACTACGATTCTATGATCAAGCAACTGAACTACGAAAAGAAAGCGGCGTTCAAGAATTTTGCTGTTCGTGAGAAGCAAATTTGGGGTGTTCAAGAAAATATCAACGTACTCTTCGGTTCTATTAAAGGGATTGCGGGTAATGCGTTATCTACTTCTACCATTCTGGAATTACCGGATGCAGAGATAGATGAGTAATTAGTGAAATAGTTGGATAGTTAAATAGTGAACTAGTTTGCTGGTGAATAGTGAGCTAGTTTGTTGGCTGAAATCATTATTAACGCTGTCCAAGCCCTATATTAGCGCATTACAAAAACAAGACTTAGGTTCACTTACGCATACAATATGGATATTTTAGATTGGATACAAGATTGGTTTAAGGAGAATTGTGATGGCGATTGGGAACATGGAGAGGTTATACAAATTACCAACATAGATAATCCTGGATGGGAGGTTGAAATTGACATTTCCAATACTTCTATTGCCTCTATGAACCTAGACTGGATTCTTAATGAAACCAGTAAACAGGATTGGTACGGGGTTAAAATAGCGGGTCAAAAATTTACGGCAGCAGGTGATATTGGCAAACTGAAATTTTTGCTAGGTCTTTTTAAAGAGATGATCGATAAAATTGAAAATCAGTAGTGAGAATTTCTTTTCTAGTAACGGTTGATTAAGAGCCCATCCAGTTTTTAAAGTCCGACGCTTTTGCCTTGCTTACCACAATACGTTCGCTACATACCGGATGTACATCAACCAACAATTTACTATTAAAATGGAATTTAATGGCGGTAATGGCTTCTCGCCTAACAATAAACTGCCTGTTTGCCCTGTAAAAAACTGAAGGATCTAGAGCTTCTTCTACATCTTCTAATTTTATATCCAACACATACGATCGATCTTGTACCGTTACGGCTTTTACAACACCCGTATCTATAAAGAAATAGGCAATATCTGCTGTTTTAACGGGTAATAACTGATCACCGACACCTACCAAAAACGTTTGTTTAAAATTAGCCGGCTTGGTCTGTATTAGATGCAGCAGACTTTGTATTTGCACGTCATCTATTCCCTTTTGTTGGTTTAGGGCATTAAACCGATCTAGCGCATCAGACAATTCTTCTTTATCTATTGGCTTCAATAAATAATCGATGCTATTTACCTTAAACGCTTTTAACGCATATTGGTCATAAGCGGTGGTGAATATGATCGGAATATTAATATTTACTTGATCAAAAATCTCAAAGGAGATTCCGTCAGCCAAATGAATATCCATAAATACCAAAACCCCATCATGCGGCTTGGAGAAAAAATCAACGGTAGCTTTTACCGTATCTAGAATTTGAATTACCTCTATATCTGGATCTATTTTAGTTAATAGATATGACAGGTTATCACTAGCGGCAAGTTCATCTTCTACAATAATTACTTTCATGCCGGTTGGTTTAAAGGGAGTTCTACTTTAAAAGTTTCATTATCGTTGGTTACAATCACTTCATTTTTCAACAAAAGCGAATACCGCTTTTTTAGATTATAGAGTCCGGTACCCATGCCTTCTGCCAATGTGCTACGGCTACGAATTGGGTTTTCTACAAATAACGATTCTCCGTTAGAATATACTTTTACCGTTAACGGGTTGGTAGAGGAAATCTCATTATGCTTCACCGAATTTTCTACCAGTGATTGCAATGCCAACGGTGGCACCATTCGATCCAAGAAATCATCTGCCACATCCACTTCTATTTGTATGCGGTCCCTATAACGGGTTTCCATTAAAAAAATATAGCTACGTAAAAATTTTAATTCGTCTTTTACCGTCACCAAATTAGTTTCCCCACTCTGTAAAATATAACGATACATGTACGAGAGTTTATTTACGAACTGGGTCGCCTTTTCATTCTCCCGAATTAACGATGACAACGAATTTAAGGAATTGAATAAAAAGTGTGGATCTACCTGATTTTTAAGTGCAGCAAGCTCATTCTCCAAGTTCTGCTGCTTTAACTGCTCGTTCTCTATTCTACTCTCTTGCTTATCTGTACTTACCCGCAACAATCGCGCGATAAAAAACAAAACGATCGATAGATTGATAAATGTAAAATTGACCCAGCCTTCTTCATGAGAATCTAATACCCGACCATTTATTAGTGGATAGAACAGCTTAATCACTTTTACTACTGCCAATAGTAGTATAATATTAATGATCAATATGAGAATCCACTTTACAAAAGGCGGCCATTTAAGACCATCATAATCTATGTTGGCATTCAACTGAATAACGGACCACGAGAAACAAAAAAAGAACAGGTAACGGTACAGAAAATCTGCCACCCAAGATATGGAGAAATCTAAATTCCCCTCCATGATACCATTATACAAATAGATGGTTTTAGGTAGTGAAACTAGAATACCAATTAATAGTGCCGTTTTTACAACCTCGCCCTGTTTTACTTTCATTATTGCCATGTAAATCCTTTTCTAACGGTACGCTATAAATGTACCTAATAAACCTTTTAAATCCGTAACCACAAAAAGCTGATCTTCACAAAAGCGAAGACCAACCTTAATCTAAACTACACTAACTTCTTAAAGCGCATAAGCATTAAACTCAGATGGTAAATATGCTGTAGTATCAAAACCTAAGTCTACTATTTCTTCGTTTTCAAAAATNTCAAAGTCTTGTTCGGTTAAATCTGTACCTGCATAGGCATTAAATCCTATTGGNAAATATTCAAAAGCATCAAAACCTAAATTTACTTCCTCGTTGATTTCTACCAATTTAATATCATCAACTTTTAAATCGTCCATTTTTAGCGATGCTTCCANTTGNGCATTAAGGTCAATTATACAATCATCGAAAATTGCNGTGATTTCTGCCTTTTCGGCTGCTTTATGTTTTTGNACTCCTTTAAAGGAAATAAAGGTGACGGCCAATATAACTACTGCAGATAAAATTTTAATGTTTTTCATTATGTATGTTTTTAAATTTTAGAATTGTTTTTCTATACCCCAAAGATATTGAGGATTACCGCTGCCCGATAGGATAAGTAACCCAACCGACTATATTGCCATCTAAAACAGCTTTAGACTATTATGAAATTTTAATAGATTGAAAATGAAGTGTATGTAGTTATAAAATTGTTTAATTTTAATAGCAACAGTTGTAAAATTGTTTAATTTTAATAGCAACAGTTGTACCTTTAAATCAATAGTATCATGTGGAAAAAAGCAGGAATCGCCATCGTTATTATTCTAATTGTCATTCAATTTATACGACCGGATAAAAATATTTCTGATGATAATACATTTGCTATAGAAACCAAATACAGCATACCTAACGATGTAGAGAACATTTTACAAGTTTCTTGTTATGACTGCCATAGCAATACCACTACATACCCTTGGTATTCAAACCTGCAGCCTATAGCGTGGTTTTTAGATGAGCATGTAACTGACGGTAAGAAACATTTGAACTTTTCTGAATTTACCAACAAGCCCTTATTTGTACAAAACCATAAGTTAGAGGAAACTATAGAAATGGTGGAAGAAAAGGAAATGCCATTGGCTTCTTATACCTATTTTGGACTTCACCAAGAGGCGGACCTCACCGATGCGCAACGCCAGAAAATTATAGATTGGGCAAACTCGCAAATGAGCTACTTAAAAGAAACGTACCCATCAGATAGTTTGGCGTTCCCAAAAAGAAAATAATAGCGCTTACTTCGTAAACCAATCTCGTACGGTTTCTTCTGCCAGTTTGTTGTTGGGTGTAAAGGCATTGTTATCCTCGCCACGATATTCAATATAACTAGGGAATTTCCACCATAGAATGCCTTGGCACCAAGGCTCATTTTCTATGCCCTTAAAAATAATCTCATACCCTCTTTGCTGTGCTTCTTCATTTATGGTATCATCTGCCTCTGCATGCGGATTCTTCCATGGGGTATCTACACTTCTAAATCCGATTTCGGTAAACACAATCGGTTTTTTAAAACGGTCGTAGACTTTCCTAATTTTCGTCTTGACAGTATCAAACTGTAAACTCATTTCCTCATCTGTAGGATTATCCTTTTTACTCAGTGGATAGTAAGAATTAAGACCTATAAAATCTAAATCGTCCCAAAACTCTATCTTTTCAAATTCTTCGCCCCAATTGGCAGCATACGTTAATTGACCGGAATATAGTGCTCTGGTTTTCTTGATCATTGCACGCCAAGCATCGGGCTGCGATAAGGTTGCTTTGGTAAACTCTACACCAAGGCACAATGCATCCATATCATGTATTTCCGCTAAGAACGCGTAATGGCGAATCCACCGGTAATAGTAATCATGGAATTTGTCCCACTGCTCATCGGTTGGCATATTTATACCTCCCGGCCAGCTACCACCCACATATATTTGAGGTTTTAGCAAAGTATACATTCCCATGTTGCTTGCCATGGTCACCGCATGTACCACGGCATCATCATTTTCACTACCTGCATTATCACTAAAATGAAGCGGTGTAGGTGTATTTATATCGTTAATGCCCGTATACGGCACAATTGCCATGGCATTACTACCCATATTCTTTTGTTTCAATAAAGATTCCGTAGCCTTTTTAGAACCATAGCCATTGTAAATGCTGTAGCCTTCGTGGGCAAAATTGAACCCTTTTAGATAGGGTAATTTTTTAGATTCTTTCTTTTCCTTGGGATGTGCCTTTGATAAACCCGCTAAATATCTTTGCCATTTGGTTTCTAATTTCGCCACTTCACTGCTTGAAAGCGAAACATTTTTATAGTGCTTTAAATACCTTTCCTTGCCCCAAGTGCTAATTAGAAAATCTGTAAACGCCCCCGCC
>JGI24519J20070_1000294_pt1 | contig 14848 bp, 13 predicted proteins | sample LinPmetageLP43_FD_20070 | JGI IMG/M metagenome (IMG submission 20070) | reverse complement strand
GTAATACGTTCAAAAGTCTCACGATTAATAGCATCCATACTTACGTTGATATTCTTAATACCCAACTCCTTCAATTCATTAATATGCGGACCTATAAGCGTTGCATTCGTAGTAACCGATATATAATTTAGCCCATCTAGTTTTGATAAACTACGCAACAGCACCATAAGATCTTTACGAACAAAAGGTTCTCCACCCGTAATTCTTATTTTGTCTATGCCCTGAGCAACTACAATTTCACTTAACCTTACCAACTCATCGATGGTAAACAACTTGTCATTTTTCGCAAAATTTATTCCCTCCTCAGGCATACAATAATTACAACGCAGATTACAACGATCTGTAACCGCCAACCGCAGGTAATTAATTGCTCTATTATGATTATCTACTAACATTTTTTTTCTTCAAATTCAATTTCAAAAATCGCTACTCATTTTTATCCAATAAGAAAGCAGTATTTTATTTATGGATGTGCAGAAACCCAAACAGATTTATTTTTAAACTTCTCTTTCTTCCAAATTGGAACGGTTTCCTTCAAGGTATCAATTAAAAACCGACAGGCTTCAAAACAAGCATCCCGGTGTGCAGATGATGCCCCTACAATAACTACAGGTTCTTTAACACTTTTTTCACCTACGGCATGTCTTATAACCACTTTGTTCAAACCCCATTTTGCTAAAGCTGTATCAGCAATTTTACCCATTTCTTTCAGAGCCATAGCTTCGTATGTTTCAAATTCTAAGGCAACAACCTCTTCATTATTGGTAAACTCACGAACAGCACCAACGAAAACACAAATTCCGCCACTATTAGCATCGCTTAATTCAGCATACACCTTTGCGGTATCTATAACATCAACTATCTCAACTACTTTCTTCATTAGCCTCCGCTTACTGGTGGTATTATTGCTATTTCTTCATTACCGTTTAATAGTACACTATCATCAGCATACTCACTATTGACCGCTACCGCTAATGAATTTAATTTTGAAAATTCAGGATAACTTTCAATAAGTCGCTTCTTTAATGAAGCAACGCTAGTAGGTTTTAACTCATTAGAAAAACTTATTTCTGAACTACCTACGATATCTTTTGTAATGCCAAAAAAAAGTACATTCATAATCATCCAAAATTAGATTAATTCCAAGTTACTTATAAAAAACAAGGTGCCATAAAAATGGCACCTATTTTAAAATAATTATATGATTTTGAAAATACTTCTACTCTACAATTACTGCATTCTCAGGGCTTAGAATAAAAATCCATTGGCATCGCTTCTTTAGACAATCTAGCATTTTCAAAATTTACTGTTTTAACAGCTCCTTTTAAAACACCTTCTTCAACTTTATGCCATGTAATAGCTTTAGGTAACAATATATCATTGACCTTTACCCATTCTCCATAATTTATCCAATTAATTTTTGTTGAAGGCTCTCCACTGAAATATGTCATAGTATAACCTAACCATTTCATCTCATACGTTTTTGCATCATAATGAATATAATATTCATCTGTAGAAGAAGCACCTACTCCGCTGTTATAAGTGATTTTATAACCAGGATATGCAACACCGTCATATTCTAATGCACTAACTTCTTCATATTTAATACCGTCATCTGATAATACAAATGGCATAGCATAGAAGTAAAACATTAAGTTGTGGTAGAACTTTGGCTTACCTTCATAATCACCTGTATTATCTAACAACCAAACATCACTACCATTATAACCTAGCGTATATGTTGGAGTAGAAATTTTATCAAATCTTTTACGAAGATCTATGGTTTGTACTTCGTTAAACTCGGTATTAGGCATTTCAAAATTTAAGGTTTGGTAGCTTTTCCAGGTGTTTAATCCTCCGTGGGCTTCAAATACCTTATTTAATTCCGCTGGATATTTATCTAAATTCACCTGTGCTACAACTTCCTCAGCAGCTTCAGTTATCATTTCTTTTTTAGGAGCATCTTTACATGAAAAAATAGCCAGAGCTAAAACTAAAAGGTAAAACTTGTTCATAATTTAAATTACTTATTTATTATTTTTTGAAACCGCTTAGTCGAGAAACTATATGAGACTTACTAATTTGACTTATTTTTGCACTACATGCAAGTAACGAAACATATAAGCAGTACACAAAACCCTCTAATAAAGAAGGTTTTACTATTAAAAGAAAAATCTAGAGAACGTAAAAAAACGGGTCTTTTTGTTCTGGAAGGTTTACGTGAATTGCAAATTGCTTTTAATAGTTTATATGAGATAGAAACAGTTTTCTACTGTGATGACATCATAGAAAATTCTGAAAGCAATACTATTTTAAAATCTTTCAACATAGACAAACTTATATCTGTTAGCTTAGATGTATATAAGAAGATAGCATACCGAGATACCACAGAGGGAGTTATAGCTATAGTAAAAGGTAAAGACCACCAACTTGCAAGTGTAAGTTTTGACACTAAAAATCCCTTAATTTTAATAGCCGAAGCACCAGAAAAACCTGGCAATATCGGAGCTTTATTACGAACTGCAGATGCTGCCAATTTAGATGCTGTTTTCATTGCCAACCCAAAAACGGATTTATATAACCCCAATATAATTCGCTCTAGTGTGGGCTGTATTTTTTCCAGAACTATTAAAATGGGAAGTACAACGGAAATTATTTCCTATTTAAAAAAAGAAGGGTTCAATATATTTTGCGCAGCACTTTCCGCTTCTAAAGATTATACTACTGTAGATTTTAAAGAACCAACTGCAATAGTAGTAGGCACCGAGCATTCTGGCTTAAGTGATGAGTGGCTACAAAATGCTACCCAAAACATACATATACTTTTTTTATTGAAATTTCCGTTTGGAACAACACTATATGGATAAATCACTAGTTTTCTATTGCATTCTTTTTATTCTAATTGGGGAGTTCTTACTTGCAACGGTAATGAACTACTTAAACGCAAAACGTTTTAAAGACCCAATACCAAAAGACCTTAGCGATGTTTACAATACAGAAGAATATGCAAAATCTCAAGATTACAAACTAACCAATTATAAGTTTGGCATTTTCACGTCGATCTTTTCATTGACACTAATACTTTTATTTTTATTTTTTGGCGGATTTGCTTGGGCAGATAACATAGCCCAGAGCCAAAGTGAAAACATTATTATTCAAGCACTAATTTTCTTTGGTATTATTATGATTGGAAGTGATATTCTAAACATTCCATTTTCATATTACCAGACTTTTATAATCGAGGAAAAATTCGGTTTTAATAAAACATCTAAAGCCACCTTTTTTGTAGACAAACTAAAGCAATGGGCAATGACGGTTGTTGTTGGCGGGGGCATTTTATCCTTGGTCATCTGGTTTTTTCAATGGGCAGGAACAAACTTTTGGCTTTACACTTGGGCACTTGTTGCAGTCTTTACTTTATTCATGAATTTATTCTATAGCAAGTTGATTGTACCGTTATTCAACAAGCAAGAACCTTTAGAAGCAGGTAGCCTAAAAGAAAGATTGAAAATTATGCAGCTCAAGTAGGGTTTGATCTTAAAAACATTTTTGTCATTAATGGATCTAAACGCTCTACAAAAGCCAATGCCTATTTTTCAGGATTTGGAAAAGAAAAAAGAGTGACATTGTATGACACTTTGATNAATGATTTAGAAGAAGAAGAAATTGTTGCAGTTTTAGCCCATGAAATAGGTCACTATAAGAAAAAGCACATTATTTTTAATTTGGCTACTTCAATTCTGTTAACCGGTCTAATGCTATTAATTCTATCCTTATTTATTAATAACCCAGAAGTTTCATTGGCTATCGGTGTAAATAGACCTAGTTTTCATGCGGCATTAATAGGCTTTGGTATACTATATAGTCCTATTTCAGAAATTACCGGACTATTAATGAACCATTTTTCTAGAAAATTTGAATACCAAGCAGATGATTATGCAAAGCATACTTATGCAGCATTACCATTGGTAACATCTTTGAAGAAGCTATCAAAAAACAGTCTTAGCAACTTAACTCCACATCCGGCATATGTTTTCATGCATTATTCCCATCCACCGTTAATAGACCGCATACGTAATTTAAAGGCATAATTTTTGTTGCTCATCATATAAGATTATCTTATTTTTAATCTAGTATGACACAGGCAGCAATAGAAGAAGAAAATAAGCTTATAGCTCACGAGTACAAAGAATTATTGCGTATTAGCTACCAAACCCTAACGGATGAGGATAAAAAACTAATACGTAGTGCTTTTGAGATAGCTGTTGATGCGCACAAAAATCAACGTAGAAAATCTGGAGAAGCCTATATTTTTCACCCTATAGCGGTTGCAAAAATAGTAGCATCAGAAATTGGTTTAGATGCAGTATCTATTGCATCTGCCTTACTACATGATGTCGTAGAAGATACAGAGTACACTTTAGATGATATTGACCGTATGTTCGGTGAAACCGTGGCACGCATTGTTGACGGACTCACAAAAATATCTCATTTAAAGAAAGACATGAATATCTCCCAACAAGCGGAGAACTTTAGAAAAATGTTGTTGACTTTAAATGATGATGTACGTGTAATCATTATTAAAATTGCCGATCGATATCACAACATGCTTACCATGGACTCCATGCCAGAGCATAAGCAAGTTAAAATTGCTTCTGAGACTTTATACATTTATGCCCCTTTAGCACACAGAATAGGTCTTTACAATATTAAATCAGAGCTAGAAGATTTAAGTTTAAAATATACGGAACCTGAAGTCTATAATTCCATAAAGGATAAAATAGAGGACAGCAAAGAAGAGCAACAAGCCTATATTGATGCTTTCTCTGGAACCATTGATAATTCTCTAAAAAAGGAAGGACTCAATTATATTATTAAAGGGAGGATGAAATCTATCTTCTCGATGCGTAAAAAGATGATCGCCCAAAATGTCACTTTTGAGGAAATCTATGACAAATTCGCAATAAGAATTATCTATAAATCTGATGTACAGAATGAAAAGTTTCTTGCATGGAAGATTTACTCCATAGTAACAGATCACTTCACCCCTAACCCAGTTAGATTACGTGATTGGATTTCGTCTCCAAAATCTACCGGTTATGAAGCCTTGCATATTACCGTAATGGGACCTAAAGGAAAATGGGTAGAAGTACAAATTAGAAGTGAACGTATGCATGAAATAGCCGAAAAAGGTTATGCTGCACACTTTAAATACAAACACGGAGATCAAAAAGAACAAGGTATAGAGGTTTGGCTAAACAAACTTCAAGAAGCTTTGGAAAATGCTAATACCAATGCAGTTGACTTTGTTGAAGAGTTTAAGCTGAATTTATATTCAAAAGAAATATTTGTATTTACGCCAAAAGGGGAATTAAAATCTTTACCCAAAGGCGCTACACCTTTAGATTTTGCATTTAATATCCATACTGAAGTAGGTATGCGAACCAGAGGTGCAAAAGTCAATGGAAAACTGGTTCCTTTAAATACGACACTTTCTAGTGGAGACCAAGTAGAAATTATTACATCTGATCAAGCAAAACCAAATCAAAACTGGTTAGATTATGCAACCACTGCCAGAGCAAGAGCTAAAATTAAATCCGTTTTAAGGGAGGAGAAGAAATCTGTTGCAGAAGATGGAAAAGAAATATTACGAAGAAAACTTAAGTCACAAAAAATTTCGCTTAACGAAGATTCCATTAATAAAATGGTATCCTTCTTTAAACTAAAAACAAGTTTAGACTTATTTTATAGAGTGGGCATTGGCTCTATCGATAATACCATGCTCAAAGATTTCGCATCTTCTTATAGTAACGCTTTCATTAGCTTCTTTAAGAACAGAATGCGAAAATCGCCTACGCAAGAAGATATCAATAAGGATGAAATTACATCTAAATATGATATGCTTGTTTTTGGTAAAGAAGAAGAAAAATTAGAATATAAACTTTCTCAATGTTGCAACCCTATTCCTGGGGACGATGTCTTTGGTTTTGTTAGTGTATCTGAAGGAATTAAAGTTCATAAGAAAAATTGCCCTAATGCAATTTCATTACAATCTAATTATGCCTATCGTATTATAAGTGCTAAATGGATAGATTCTTCGCAACAAGAATACCAAGCGGACATTGTATTGACGGGTATTGACAACTTAGGACTAGTAAGTGATATCACAGAGGTTATATCTGATATTATGCATGTTAATATGCGAAATTTAAATTTCAGTACCGATGGTGGAACTTTTAAAGGAAAAATCACCGTAGTGGTCAAAAATAAAGCTGTATTAAAAAAGCTGACCGATAATCTTATGAACATCAACGGTATTGATAAAGTTACACGTATTTAGAAAAAGGAAATTAAAATTTAACTGTACCTTTGTGTATTAATAAGTAAATATGTCTTCTGATAAAAATCAAGAAATTGTTAAAAACGTCTTCACAGCCTTTTTGGAGGACAAAGGACATAGAAAAACACCTGAACGCTACGCTATTCTTCAAGAAATTTACGAGAGTGATGAGCATTTTGATATAGAATCACTTTATATTAAAATGAAGAATAAAAATTATCGCGTTAGTAGGGCTACACTTTACAACACAATAGAGCTTCTTTTAGATTGTAAATTGGTTCGCAAGCACCAGTTTGGTAAAAATCAGGCGCAATATGAAAAATCTTATTTTGATCGCCAACACGATCACGTAATCTTAACAGATACGGGTGAGGTAATGGAATTTTGTGATCCGCGTATACAATCTATAAAGCAAACAATAGAAGAGGTTTTTGATATTACAATCAACACACACTCCCTTTATTTTTATGGGACTAAAAATACTCCTGCTAAAGACGCAGGCAAAAAAGAAATTAAATAGAACTAACCAAGTATATAATATTTAGATGGCAGTAGATTTATTGTTAGGCCTACAATGGGGTGACGAAGGAAAAGGGAAAATTGTTGATGTATTAACTCAAGATTACGACATTATTGCTCGTTTTCAAGGTGGACCAAATGCTGGACACACTTTGGAATTCGACGGAATAAAACATGTTCTACACACTATCCCTTCAGGAATTTTTCATGAAAATGCAGTGAACGTAGTTGGTAACGGTGTGGTTATAGACCCAGTTATTTTCCAAAAAGAATTAGATGCATTAAAGAAATTTAATTTAGATATAAAGTCTAAATTATTCATTTCAAGAAAGGCACATTTAATTTTACCTACACACAGATTATTAGATGCCGCTTCAGAAGCATCTAAAGGGAAAGCTAAAATAGGTTCTACGTTAAAAGGTATTGGTCCAACTTACATGGACAAAACCGGCAGAAACGGTATGCGTATTGGAGATTTAGAATTAAGCGATTGGAAAGAAAAATATCGCAGTTTAGCCAATAAGCATGAAGCTATGATCAGTTTCTATGATGTGGACATTCAATATGATCTTGCCGAACTAGAGGCTGACTTCTTTAAAGCTGTAGATGAATTAAAACAATTAACTTTTATTGATAGTGAAGAATATTTATACCAAGCTCAAAAAGCAGGAAAAAAAATATTGGCAGAAGGCGCCCAAGGTTCTTTATTAGATATTGATTTTGGAACATATCCATTTGTAACCTCATCTAATACAACTGCCGCTGGTGCTTGTACAGGTTTAGGTGTAGCACCAAATCAAATTGGAGATGTAAAAGGTATTTTCAAGGCGTATACCACAAGAGTTGGTAGCGGTCCTTTCCCTACAGAGCTATTTGATGAAGATGGTGAGACTATGGGTCGTGTAGGTAATGAATTTGGCGCTACTACCGGTAGACCAAGACGTTGCGGATGGTTAGATTTAGTTGCTTTAAAATACGCAGTTCGTGTAAACGGAGTAACGGAATTAATGATGATGAAAGGTGATGTACTTAGCGGATTCAAAAAACTTAAGGTTTGTACCGCTTATAACTACAAAGGAGAACAAATAGAGCATTTCCCTTTTAATATTGAAGCGGAAAATGTAACTCCTGTGTATTCAGAAATGGATGGTTGGAAAGAAGATTTAACAAAAATGACTTCTGCTGATCAGTTACCAAAAGCACTTAATGAGTATATAGATTTTCTAGAAAAAGAATTAGAAGTGCCAATTAAAATTGTTTCTGTAGGACCAGACAGAACTCAAACAATTCTAAGGTAGACATTTAGCGACCAGAACAGGTTGTTCAACTTACAAGAATGGCGATATAGGGAAATACCTTTATCGCCATTCTTTTTTTTTGTATTTTCCATACTGTGCAAAATTTACATTTTCACAATTCAACAACAACTTATATACAAATCAACTAATGAAAAAAACAACCTACACTATGCTTCTTTTATTTCTTGTTTTAGCTACGGCATGCAAAACAGAAAAAAAAGAAAAAGTTGAAGAGCAGGTCGCTAAAGAACAAAAATCTGAAGGGGAATGGATAACCTTATTCGATGGCGAAACTACGAAAGGCTGGCGCGCATACAACGGAAAAGAATTACCCCCTGGGTGGATTGCAAAGGACGGTGAACTACAATTTGACACAGAGTTAGGAAAAGAACAAGATTATACCGGCGGTACGGACATTATATATGGCGATGAGGAATTTGAAAATTTTGAACTGTATGTAGAATGGAAATTACCAAAGGGTGGCAATAGCGGTATTTTCTACCATTTAAAAGAGGGTTANGACAGTCCACCAGAAGTATCTCCAGAATATCAATTGATCGATGATGAAAACTATGCCAGTATTCATGATTTAACCGATTACAANTTAAGCTTAGGATATACNGATAAACCGGAAGAGCTTAAACCTTTACAACAAACTGCTTCTGACTATGCCATGCATGCTGCAGACCCAGAAGGTAAAATATTACACCCAGTAGGTGAATGGAACACTACTAGAATCATATTTACACCAGAGCAAGTTGAGCACTGGTTAAATGGGAAAAAAGTAGTTTCATTTGTTCCTTGGGACGATGCATGGTACGAAAAAAAGAATTCGGACAAATGGAAGAACAGCGAAGATTATGGCAAGTTCAAAACTGGATACATTGGTTTTCAAGATCATTCCAGTCCTATCTGGTTCCGCAACATAAAAATTAAAAAACTATAATCACCACACCAATGAATAAAAGAGATTTTATAAAAAACGCAGCCGCATTGTCCACATTCGTATTATTACCCTCTGGACTTTGGTCATGTAAGAAAGAGGAAAAAAAACTAACCAGACTTCGTACGGCACATATTGGTGTTGGCAACATGGGAGCGGAAGATTTGAAAGCAATTTCATCTCATGCTAAAGTTGATGTAACTGTATTATGTGATGTAGATGCTAATAATTTGGCCGCAGCAAAAGAGCTACATCCAAATGCAAAAACATATACAGATTATAGGGTGATGTTAAAAGAAATGGGCGATGAAATAGATGCTGTTGTAGTTTCTACACCAGACCATACCCATGCACCAGCTTCAATGATGGCAATGGAAATGGACAAACCAGTTTATTGTCAAAAACCACTTACCCATTATGTATCTGAAGCTAGAGCAATGAACAAGCTAGCAGAAGAAAAAGGTTTGGTTACCCAAATGGGAATTCAAGTACATTCATTTTATGATTATAAACTTGCTACCTTACTAATACAATCAGGCATCATTGGAAAAGTACATACAGTACGTGCATGGTCACCAAAAGATTGGGGATATGACGGAACTGAGCCAACAGGATCAGATCCCATTCCAGAATCATTAGATTGGAATTTATGGTTGGGGACTTCTGCAGAAAGACCATATAAAGAAGGTTTCTATCACCCTGGAAACTGGAGAAAACTTGTAGACTATGGTTGTGGAACCTTAGGGGATATGGGCGTTCATATATTTGATACACCATACAATGCTTTAAACCTACAAGTTCCAAAAACCATTAAAAATGAATGTAGAGAACCAAACGGTTTTGGTTTTCCGCAGAAAAATGTAGTAACCTATGAATTTCCACAGACTGAATATACTGCAGAAACTTTAAAATGGGTGTGGTATGACGGCCCTGGCGCTCCGGAAGATCATGAAGATTTAATATTACCAGGCGCAAAGAGCACGACTTCTACCGAAGATACTTCAAAAGAATCAATGGAAGATAAAATGTCTCTAGATACCAAGGAAGCTGGTGAAGGAACGTTACCAGACCAAGGGGCTATGTTCATTGGCGAGAAGGGTAGATTATTACTTCCTCACTTTATGCAACTACCTAAGAAAATAGTAGATGGTGAATATGTAGATATATCTGCAGAAATAGAAGCTGTAGAAAAAGCCAATAATATGGGCAAACCTATCCGTAACTATGATACTGAAGGACCTAAACATTATCATCAATTTGTAGATGCATGTTTGGGCACCGATAAAACCACCGCACCTTTTTCATATGCATCTAGACTAACGGAAACTATTTTGTTAGGTGTAATTGCCGGCAGATTCCCAAATCAAGTTTTACATTGGGACAGTGAAAATGCCAAGTTCGCTGAAGAAGAAGCCAATGCTTTTCTAGAAGGTGATTATAGAAATTTCTAAATCATACTGTAAAATAACAAAAACCACTTTCGAGTGGTTTTTTTATATCTATATTTAAAGGTACCAACCTCAAACAACATACTCAATAATGACAAAAATCTTTACCTTGCCTTTTAGATTAGCCTTGCTATTCATTAGTATTCTAATGATTTACAGTTGTACCGAAAACAAAGAACCACTAGTACAGATAACACCTCATTCTTCCATTGTTTTAATAGGAAACAATTTAGGCTCTAGAATGCTAAATTATGGCAGTCTAGAGACTGAATTACAACTTCGGCACCCAAACGATTCACTTATAATTAGAAACATGTGCGATGGTGGTGACACACCTGGTTTTAGACCACATTCAGGTCGTGTTTCTCCTTGGGCTTTTCCCGGAGCAGAAAAATTTCAGTCAGAACTAGCACAAAATTCTGGCAGCGAAGGAGTTTTTGAAACTCCAGATGAATGGCTATCACGATTAGAAGCTGATATAATCTTAGCCTTTTTCGGCTACAATGAATCTTTTGAAGGTGCTGCTGGCTTAGAAAATTATAAGACGGAATTAGATGCATTTATAAAACACTCCCTAAGTCAGAAATATAATGGTTCTACCACTCCACAATTGGTAATCGTTTCGCCTATTGCTTTTGAAAATATATCAGACCATGTAAATGTACCAAATGGTGATTTAGAAAATGAAAATCTCAAATTATATGCAGATGCAATGAAAGCAATATCTGCAAGTAATAATATTCCATTTATAGACGTATACAATCCTTCGAAAAAATGGTTTGAAAACCCTGAAACTGATTTCACTATAGATGGTTCTCAATTAAACGAAGAAGGATATAATAAGCTCGCTGAATTCTTAGCCGATGAACTTACCGGGAATAGAGCTATAAAATCAGAAGAAAAAAGAGTAGCGGTAAACGATGCTATTAAAGAGAAAAATTTCCATTGGCACAACGATTATAAAATTCCCAATGGTGTCCATGTTTTTGGTAGAAGACATGCACCTTATGGTCCAGATAACTATCCATTTGAAATAAAGAAAACAAGACAACTTACTACAATTAGAGATTCATCTATTTGGGCAACTGCAGCGGGGAATACCTATGATATAAAATCAGCTGATGCACTCACAAGCAAACTTCCTCTTGTAGAAACCAATTACAACTTAGGCAACGGAGAAGACATTACTCATTATAAATATGGTGAAGAAGCCATAGAAACCTTAACGGTACCTAAAGGTTATAAAGTAGAACTATTCGCTTCAGAAAAAGAATTTCCAAATCTGGCCAATCCTGCACAGATATCTTTTGATAATAAAGGTAGATTATGGGTCGCTACCCTACCCTCTTACCCGCATTACAAACCTGGTGACCCAAAGCCAGATGACAAGATCATCATATTAGAAGATACTGACAATGATGGTAAGGCAGATAAAGAAACTGTCTTTGCCGATAAATTACATTTACCCATAGGCTTTGAATTTACTCCTGAAGGAGTTTATGTAAGTCAAGGCACCAATTTAAAACTTTACACAGACACCGATGGTGATGACAAGGCAGATAAAGTAGAAATAGTATTAAGTGGATTTGACGACCACGATACACACCATGCTATTTCAGCATTTTGTGCAGACCCTTCAGGTGCATTTTACATGTCTGAAGGAGTTTTTCTCCATACGAATGTTGAAACCTCATACGGACCAGTTAGAGCTACCAATGGTGGATTTTACAGATACAATCCACAGAGAAAACACTTAGAACGCACACTACAGGTTCCAATACCAAATCCATGGGGAATTGCATTTGACGAATGGGGACAAGATTTCTTTTTACACACCTCAGGCCCCAAAGTCAACTGGATGATGCCAAGCTCGCTAAAACCAATTTATGGTATTGCATCTCCATTGACCGAAGAATTGGTTGAAGAAGCACATCGGGTTAGACCAACTTCTGGAATGGAATTTATATCTAGCAGCCATTTCCCTGACGAAGTTCAAGGAGATATGTTATTAGCAAATTCTATCGGTTTCTTAGGTTTAAAGCAACATCAAATGATGGAAGATGGTACAGGCTACACATCTAAACACAGACAAGATTTAATAACTAGTACCGATCCAAATTTTAGACCTGTTGAAATGGAATTTGCACCTGATGGGTCATTATATGTAGTTGATTGGCACAATGTATTAATAGGTCATATGCAGCATAATGCCCGTGATCCATTAAGAGATCATGCACATGGTAGAATTTATAGAATTACCTACCCTTCTAGACCTTTGGTTGAACCCGCTAAAATTGACGGAGCTTCAATAGCGCAATTATTTGAAAATTTAAAATTACCTGAATACAGAACTCGTTATAGAACCCGTCGTGAATTACGAGGAAGAAATACAGATGAAGTGCTTGGTTATTTAAATACTTGGGTGAACAACTTAGACAAAGACGATTCTAATTACGACCATAATCGTTTAGAAGCTTTATGGGTTTCATGGGGATTAAATAAAGTAGATGCACCACTTTTAGAAGCCTTATTAAAATCTGATGACCACAGAGTTCGCGCTGCCGTTGTTAGGGTAATTCGATATATGGGGCATCAATTAAACAATTCTCAAGATTTATTGAAAATTGCCGCAACAGATAAACATGGAAGGGTTCGTTTAGAGGCTATTACAGCTGCATCATGGTTGCCAAAATCTGAAGGCATGGAAATATTAGAAGTTGCTAGAAAGTATCCATTAGATGAATGGATGCAAGACTCTTTTAATTTTGCCGAAACTAGGTTAACCGGTATTTTTTTAGAAGAGGCTTCAGAAAAAATACTTGCCTCCCACCTAAAAGGCGATGATTTAGAAGTTTTCGCAAAGGGAAAGAAAATTTATGAAACCGAAGGCTATTGTATAACCTGCCACCAAGAAGCGGGTACGGGTTTACAAAAAGCCGGCTACCCAACTTTAGTAGGGCAAGAATGGGTTCTAGGAGATGAAGAACGGCTGATAAAATTAGCATTGCACGGACTTTACGGTCCAATGAACATAATGGGTAATCATTATGAAGGTCAGGTACCTATGATGGCTTTCAAAGGACTTTTAAAAGATGATGAAATTGCAGCAGTTCTTACTTATGTTAGAAATTCCTTTGGTAACAAGGCATCAGTTATTGACCCCAATAAAGTGAAAGAGGTCAGAGCAGCAACTAAGGATCGTAACAGTTTTTATACACCAGATGAGTTGCTTAATGAACATCCAATGAAATAAATAATCCTAAAATTGATCCTATGAAATTGAAATATATAGCACTACTTTTTTTAAGTATACTAACCGCATGCGGCGAAAAAACGAAAGAAAGCAAAGAGACTAATTTGAGAGATGAAGTTAAGCCTCCTCACATTGTATTTGTTACAGGAGAAGAAGAGTATCGTTCAGAAGAATCTTTCCCAATGTTAGCCAGGTTGGCAAAAAGAGAATTGGGCGCTAAGGTTACAGTTGTCTATTCTGTAGATAGTTTGGGTTATATTGACCCTAATAGAACAGACCATATTGCCGGGTTAGAAGCATTAGAAACTGCAGATTTAATGGTAGTATTTATGCGTTTTAGAAATCTTCCTAAAACCGAGCGTGATTATATCACCAACTATGTAGAATCTGGCAAGCCTATGGTTGGTTTTAGAACCACTTCACATGCTTTTAAATATGACAATGATTCTACATTAATTGAATTTAATAATGCTTGGCCCGCAAAAGTTTTTGGTCAACAATGGATTACCCACCATGGTCATTTTGATGATGGCAAGTACCCGGTGACAAATATAACTATCAAAGAAGGTCATGAAAACAACCCAATATTAAATGGTTTTTCTGAATTTGAAGCTTATTCATGGCTATATCATGTAGACGGTGGGGATTGGAAATTACAAGGAGATAGTGAACCAATTTTAATGGGGCATTCAACAAAATCTCAACATGAAATAAATGGTAAGTTAGATGAGTACTCTTTGGACAACCCTGTAGCATGGACCAAAAGTTATACGGGAACATCAGGCAAAAAGGCTAGAATTTTCTTTACCACCCTTGGGCATCCTTATGATTTAAAATTACCTGTTACGCGAAAAATAGTAATGAACGGAATTTATTGGGCTTTAGGTAAAGAAGATAGTATACCCAAAGATGGCGTTAATATCACTTTAGATGAACCGTTTCTACCTAACAATTCTGGATTCGGTCAAAAATTTAAAAAGAATCGTAAACCAGAGCCTATATTATAGCACTTTACTAAATGTATGCTAATAGTTTTATGCGCTCTTT
>JGI24519J20070_1000282_pt1 | contig 15151 bp, 8 predicted proteins | sample LinPmetageLP43_FD_20070 | JGI IMG/M metagenome (IMG submission 20070) | reverse complement strand
TAAGTTCAGCATTGGCAACCGAGGTATAAGAAATACCCACTTTCATTAAAACATCATTCTTATTTTCATTTAATATGATGAGATAATTTCCTGTACTATCATCTTTTTCAATAGAAGATATTTGAGTATTCAGCTGTATTTTAAAAAAAACGGTCATAGGTTTTGGACGCCTATGCGTAGGCTCCATCGTAACTTTTCCTGAAAGTTCATTGTCAGAATTTTGATCCAAAACTCCATCTATGTTACTACTTGGTCCTAATAACGTATTTAAATTAAAAAGTATGGCCTTTTCCTCTTCGTTATCCGGGTAAGTGTATTGATGAAAACCAACTCTTTTTGTACTAGATAGTTGTGCTTCTATTGCATATCTTTCTAATTCAACTTTATGATAACCTGGTGTAACGACCTCATTATCATGATTAAATTTTGAATAAAAATCTTTAAAAATATCATCTTTTGTTTTCTCATTGGTAGTTACGGGCATCACTGAAATACCAGACATTTGCCATGCATGAATATGGCTAAAACCTTTTATAGTATCTGTCTTATATCGGTAACCACTTCCCCAAGCGCCACCAATTTGGGTGTCTGGACTCAGGTTGACCATACCAAAAGGTCTACTTGCCGATGAGAAGTAAAACCACCTAGAATTTTCTGTATCTAAAAGCGGATATACCTTTGCCGCATAGTCAATTTCTGGATCACTGACCGGTTTGGTTTCATTGACCTGTTGTTTACAAGAGCCTAAAAACAAGATTGAAATACTTAGTAAGACAACGCTATTTTTTAATGTGTGAGCAAATGTCATTAGTTTCAATTTAAAGTGTCATTTTATTAAGATTAGCCTCAATCGCATCTAGCATTTCATAGGTAGGAAAACCATTGTTTTGTCTTCTATTTGCTATCGAATACCAATTCTTCCATTTGTCATCGATATCACCAGAACTTCTATGATCAAAAACGATTTTAAGTTTATTCTTTGCCGTTGGCAGCAAGGAAATTGCTTCGTTTAAATACTTTATATCCTTAGTAATTTCAAACTGCTTTTTAAGCAATGCCATGTTGTGCAATTCTGTTTCAAAAGCTATTAAATCAGAATAAAGTTGAGCAGGTAGAAGAATATAAGAATGATAAAAATTATCGTTTCTCTTCAATAGTTCATATCCTAATTCTGCCTCTGAAAGTGATTTTTCTAAAACTTCTTTCACTCGTTTTACATTCTCCACATCTCCAATTACACGATTATAATCAAATGGTACAGGAGATTTACCTGGTCTTACGATCGGTGCATTAGAAAGGTATGAAACAGCTTCTCTAATTTCCCATAAATGTTCTACATACCCTTTTCTACCTTCTTGAGCTTCACTTAACCATTTCATTGATTGTACGGCGTGTTCAGCAGCTTTAGGTGTAAAATATTGTTCTGTCCATTCTTTGTAAAAAGCATCTGCATTAAACGTATCTGGATTGTTACATACTTCACTATAAGCGACCAAATTCAACAAAAATGGCCTGAAATTTTGACCGTTAACCAAGCAATACTTGTCCGCTTCATATTTCTGAAACATTTCTTTCATTACCAATTCCACCTTCTCTGGATAAGGATTGTGAACGGTATGGTTCAACCAATAACCGGCATGCATATAGGTACCAAAATCATAACCATCTGTAGTATTTGGTAAATGTTCAAATTCACCAAATCCGTGATCAGACCAAAGTACTGTCCAATCTGTAGGAGGTCTAAAACCTTCGTTCCACATTTCCATACCATCAGAATAACATACGAGTACTTTTTCAGAATTGGGTTTATATTCATCCACTAATTCTCCAAAAGCAGCATAAACCTCATTGAATACTTCAATTTTGCTTTCTCCACAAGTACTTTCATATTCCCAATCCCAAACTTGATGCCGTGGTCGTAAAATAAAAATATCTGTTTTTGCCAATGGCGTATGTTCAAAATAATAGCGCCAAGCCTGCAACCAATCTGCTTTATATGTTTTCCAGCAATCTGCTTTCTCGGCATCCATAGGATGAATTTGATAACCTAAAGCAAAATCTACCGCTATCTTCATACCTTTCTCATGGGCATAATCTATCATTTTATCTACATAGTCAATATCTATTTGATAATCTGGTTTTAAGGCTTTATACTCTGGTCTAATAAAAAACTCTGGTCTACCCAACATATCAAAAAGTTGAATTGAATTGTATCGAAGGCGTACCAGAGAATTGATCATTTCAGTATAACTCTCCCAATCGTATTTTAATAACTCACCTCTATAGTTTGCCAATTCATCTACATCATTCTCAAAATATGTTAAGTTGGAAACTCTAGGTGGTACAATTGTTTTTGGTTCAAAATTGTAAATATCATTAGCTTTTAATGCTACCGGTGTTTTACCTGTCCAATATTCTAATGGATCCACGCCTAAGACCTCTTTTGAGTAATCATAAATTGCATATTGTAATCCCTGTACATCTGATCCCGCTATTACAATGACATCAGAATCGGTGTATGTATTCTTAGACCAAATACCACCTCTTGGACCTGGTTGTTCATCTGTTAAAACCAATTCCCCATTTGTCACCATATCCGTGATAATGGAATTGGAATTTGCTGTACCTACTATAAAAACCAAAGATTTATTCGGAATTTCTACACCTTCTTTTACAATGTGCACCTCCTCTTTTAAAACTTTTTCTAAGTCGTTCTTTAAATCATTTATGGTAGAAATTTCTACAGCATTAGAATTTTCACCTGTTATTAAATAAACAGTTGATGGTTGTTCAACACCAGTATTACATGCCAGGCAAAATACCATGCACATGGCAAGTAATAAGAATTGTGTTAATCTATATTTTTTAATCATTCGTTTAGGTCTTTCTATTTACTTAGGTTTTGGGACAATGAATCTTTAAGTCACATACATATTTGCTCATATTAGGTATAAGATAAAATACAGTTGCAACTACTACTTTAGAATATAATATTGCGATAGAATAAATATGATAAGTTATTCAATGAAATCGAATATCTAAATTTCAAATTAACTGATAAAGAAAAGCGAATCTCAAAATTCCGTTTAAATTGAATATTAATTAATGAACATTTTTTGGTTAAGACAGAAGAATCTAGTCTTTATCGGATATAGTGTAAAATACAGGCAGGTTTTACACCTGCCCATATTAACTCACTCAATAAAAACTAACTTCTTATTTATTTTATACAACTACTAAATATTAATAACCAGGGTTTTGCACCAAAGAACCATCAGACAACTGCAATTCATTTGCAGGTATAGGTCTTAATAAATGAATACTAGCATCAAAAGCTCCATGATCAATAACATGGGGATTGTAAAGATCTATTCGCTCTTCTAACTTACCTGTTCTTTTAAGCACGGCCCATCTATTATCTTCACCTGCAAGCTCTAATGCTCTTTCATTTAAGATATCGTCAATAGTAACCGAGGTATATTCATTTGCCACGCCAGTAGCGCGCTCACGAACTATATTTAAATGATTTAATGCAGCTGCAGTATTACCTGCTCCTAAATAAGCCTCTGCCGCAATTAAATGTGTACCTGCTACTCTGTATACAAATGTATCTCTAGCACCGTCGGTATCTTCATTAAAATCTTGATCATCAAATTTCTTGAATATTGGGAAATTTGTACGTTCAATATTCAAAGAGTATAAATAATTAACTCCCGGCACATCTTCTGGTAATCCAAAAAGATATTGATCTGGTTGGTATACCCAATAACGATCTAAACGCTCTGCCAATTCTTCCGCATCTAAAGCATTCTTTGGATAATACACGATCGTATCACCAGCAACAATATTATCTGGACCATCTGGCTCATCGCTATCTGCAATAATTGCACGGTGAATTGTGGCATCTTCTCTTGTATCATTATCAGCGAATAAAGAATAAAAGAAAGGAGTAGGCATTGCTCCAAAACTACTTACACCGTATGGAGTTGTAGTTCTATTTACACCAGGATAATTAAAAACCTGATTCATAAAAAGTGAATGCTTGTTGTTACTTTTATCTGCCGCTAAACCGCTATTTCCATATTGTACGGCAAACAATATTTCATCATTTTCTTGATTATCATAATCAAAAACCTCAGCATATGATTGACTACGAATATCATAATTACCAATTGCCTGCTCAGCCAATGCTGCAGCAGTATCAAAATCGGCAGAACTACCTGCAGATGTGTACGCTCTTGTAAGATATACCTCTGCCAATAAATGTTGTGCCGCTCTTTTAGATATTCTACCTGTACTAGGGTTATCTATCAATGTAGGAATAGCCTCTTCTAAATCTAAAATTATTTGAGCATATGTTTCAGCCTCAGAAGACCTAGCATAATCTGTACGAATAGTTTGGGCTTCTTCCAGTTCTATAACTACACCACCATATTGCTGCACTAAATTAAAATATGCTAAACCTCTAAGTGCCTTTGCTTGTGCAATACCATAATCTCTATCGCCTAAATTAGCATCGCTCCAGCTTATTTGATTTTCAAACCTATTAATAACGGTATTCGCTTTACCAATTACACTATAGTTATTTGACCAAACCGCTAAGCCTGTGCCAGAGTTTAAATTGAAATAATCATTAGTTGCGCTAAAAGAGAATATTTCACTTTTACTTGTAAAAATATCTGTCCCCAAAAATTGGTACGTATACTCATTATATACATTTCGCAGACTACTATATACACCGATCACTAATTGATCTGCATTGTCTTGAGTAATAAAATTCTCAGAAGTAATGTCTGAGTATATTTCTTCTTCTAAATAATCCTCGCATGCATAAGACAGCGACAGCATAACCAAGAAGACCGTTATAATCTTTATATATTTAAATAGTTTCATCTTTTTATAGTTTAAAAATTAGTACGATAATTTTAATCCGAATAAAACTGTTTTAACCGAATACCCCATGTTATAGGAATTCTGCAAACCTGTTTCTGGATCTGGACCAGCAAAATCGGTAAAAGTGAATGGATTTTGAACATCAAGCGATAAACGTAACGTGGACATTTTCAACTTGTCTAAAAGGTCTTGAGGAAATGAATAGGCAAGACCAATATTACCAATTCTTACAAAGGACATATCTTCATAGAACCAAGGATAAGAAGACTCTCCATATTCTGGTGAAGGATATTTAGCATCAGGATTATTAGGTGTCCAATAATCTTGTTTTAAGCTGTTGAATACAGCACCGTCACCGTTGAAACTCGCAAAATTTTGATGAAATTCTGAATGACCGAAAACACCTTGTCTTGTATTCACTTGCACGTTCATTTCAAGATTCTTATAATTGAACGTGTTTGTCATACCTGCAATCCAATCTGGAGATTGAGAACCAATAACCCTTTTATCTTCTTGATTAATTACACCATCACCATTTTGATCAACATATTTATATTGTCCAGGTAATAGTCCAAAAGATTCTGCTTCTGCAGCTTCGTCTATTTGCCAAATACCGTCAACCTCATAATCAAATGTAGCATCAATTGGTGCGCCTACTTGTAAAACACCGTTTAATCTAGAATCTGACCCAACCAAAATCTGGTCTATATCATCATAAAGGGCAAGTATTTCATTATCATTTTTAGTGTAGTTGATATTCGTACGCCATGTAAAATTATCTGTACGTACGTTAACAGTGTTTAAAGTAAGTTCAACACCTCTGTTTCTTACAGAACCAAAATTACCTATGGTACCAGAGTCGCCGAAGCCTGTTACAAAAGATAATTGACGGGCAAGAATACTTCCTTCTGTTTCTTTACTGTAGTATTCAAAACCAAAATTAACTCTACTATTTAGGATCGATAAGTCTAACCCAAAGTTATATTCTTTAGAAATTTCCCAAGTTAAATCTGCATTAGAAAGACCTGCAACAGATTTACCAATGCTGAAATCATCACCAAACAAATAACTGTCTTGAGACAAGAAGGCAAGTGAACTATATGGATTAACTGTTTTATCGTTACCAGACTCACCATAGCTTAAACGTAGTTTTAAATTACTAAGCCAGTCTACATCCTTTAAAAATGGTTCTTCACTTGCTCTCCATGCAAAAGCTGCCGATGGAAAGAATGCCCATTTATTACCTACTGCCAATTTAGATGAACCATCGTATCTACCTGTAAAAGTAAATAGGTATCTATCTTTTATATTATAGTTTAAACGACCTGCAAAAGAAGCTAATGTCTCCTTTTCATAAAAACTACCATAGTCTCTCGGTACATCAGAGCCACCTTGTGTATTAAAGAATAAGTAAGCATCAGTATCAAAATTACGTACTTGAATATCACTCCCTTCAGGGTTAGAATAATATATAGAATTGATTAAAGTTGTTTTAAGATTATGACCTTCAGCAATATCAAAATCGAAATCAAGAATATTATCCCAAGTATAAGATGTTTTAAAATCTGATTGATAATGAGACTGAATTCTTGAAGGATCATTTCTAGAAGACTTCGTTAACAAGCCACGATATTCTCCAAAACGTTGTGCAGAAATATTTGGTGAAAATTGTGTTTTAAAGTTGATCCAATCGTTTGGCTTATAGTTGAAAAACACATTTGCAATAACGTCTAAAGATCTATTGTTTAACCTCCATGCACCTTCCGCATCATATATGGGGTTAACAAATCTTAAATCTTGATCATCTGGAAATAGAATAGGCTCTCCGTTTTCATCATAAGGATTAACCGTTGGCGCTAAACGTAACGTACTTCTAAACAATTCTCTACTACCCTGCTCTCTTTCAGAAAGGGCTAAATATGATTTAATACCTACAGTTACCTTATCAGATACCTTTTTAGATAGCGAAGCACTTAAGTTATACCTTTCGTACTCTTCTATTCCCATAACACCTTCGTCATGTAAATAACCTATAGATCCATTGTAGACCAAACCATTACTACCACCAGACATACCAACGGTATGGCTTGTTTGTAAGCCAGATTTTCTAAATGTATCCATCCAATCGGTATATCTACCATTTGCAACATTTGATGCTTCTTCGTTAGAAGATTGAATTTCTGTAGACCTATCTACTACTACACTATTATAAGATGCAACAGTTCTATCTGTACCTTGCCATGCTCTTGCTCTTAAAACATCATCAACAAACTGAACATATTCAGGACCCGAGTAAAGTTCTGGTATGTTAGTTGCCGAACGCAAACCAAAAGAAGAATCATAAGTAAAAACAGTTTTGCCTTCAATTCCACTTTTAGTTGTAATGATAACAACACCGTTTGCACCTCTAGAACCATAAATAGCGGTTGCTGAAGCATCTTTTAAAATATCCATCTGCTCAATATCAGAAGGATTTAAAACACTGATATCATCAAAAAATATTCCATCAACCACAAATAGCGGTTTAGAAGGATCATCTGCTAAATCATCACTTACACCATCACGCTCACCACCTTGATTTGCAGTAATAACCGTATTACCACGTATTTTAATAGATAAAGGCGCACCAGGCTTAGAGTTTAATGTTCTAACATCAACACCCGCAATACGACCTTGAATTGCTTGACCAATATCNGTCTTTCTCTGTTCCGTTAGTGTTTCACTGTCAACTGAAGCAACAGCACCGGTCAAGTCACTTTTCTTTACAGACCCATANCCTATTACTACAACCTCATCTAACTGTGCGGTATCTTCTGTCATAGTTACCGATATGTTAGATTGACCGGAATAAGCTACCTCTACAGGTTTATAACCTAAATAGGATACACTTAATACATTTCCTTCTTCTACTGAAATGCTAAAATTTCCATCAAAATCTGTTACTGTACCATTTGATGTTCCTTTTACTACAATAGATGCTCCTGGAATAGGCATACCCTGGTCATCTGCCACCGCACCCGTTACGCTACTCTGCGCCCATAGTACTGATGACATGCCCAATAAAAGGAATACCATTAATAGTTTTAGTTTTTTCATTTTTGTTATTGTTAAGTTAATTGACTACTAATGTATTGTTAAGACCATGTTAACGAATGGACATATTCATCGGAAATATGGACAGCCATAAAAAAATGGATTATTTTTATCTTGCTAAATCATCAAATAATCTCCTTAATTTTTAAATATTTCATATAGCTATTAGACAAAAAATTACATATTTTCATTTTTCAATACATAACACCATTTAACGTTTAGAATGCTAAATCCATGCTTTGTATTAAAATGTCCATCCCTTAAAACCACAATCGCTGTACTTTGTAGAGCCATTCCAAAACCAATAAATTAATAATGAAAAATTACCTTTCAACCAGTAAATTACTGATGGTAACAGCACTAGCATTAATAGTTAGCTGTACCGAAAACACTAAAGATGAAACCCCTTGGGTAGATTTATTTGACGGCACAACTTTAAACGGTTGGCATAAACTAGGCGGCGATGCTACCTATAATGTAAAAGACGGTGCAATTGTAGGCACTACCACCCATGATACACCGAATACATTTTTGACCACAGATAAAATGTATGATGATTTCATTTTAGAATTAGACTATAAAGTGGATTCGACTATGAATTCTGGTATACAGATTAGAAGTAATAGCATACCTACCTATAGAGATGGTAGAGTACATGGATACCAAGTTGAAATTGATCCATCTGAAAGAGCATGGAGCGGTGGTATATATGATGAGTCTAGACGTGGATGGTTAAACCCAATGACAGACAACCCGGCTGCACAAAAAGCGTTTAAGCAAAACGACTGGAACCATTATCGTATAGAAGCAATTGGCGACACAATTAAAACTTGGGTAAATGATGTTCCTGCAGCTTACTTAATTGATGATAAAACTGCAAAAGGATTTATCTGTTTGCAAGTACACAGTATACATGATGACCAAAAAGCTGGAACGGATATTATTTGGAAAAATGTAAAAATAGTTACCGATAGCGTTTCCAAATATTCTAGAAAATCGCCACTTACTCCTATCATCACCAAAAATCAATTAACTATTGATGAGAAAAAAGATGGATGGAAATTACTTTGGGATGGAGAAACTACCAACGGGTGGAGAGGTGCCAAGCTAGAAGAGTTCCCAGAACAGGGTTGGAAAATTGAAGATGGAATTTTAAGTGTTCTTTCTTCAGGAGGCGCAGAATCTTCTGCCGGTGGTGATATTGTTACCAAAGAACTGTATGGAGATTTTGAATTAAAAGTAGATTTTAAATTGACACCTGGTGCTAATAGTGGTATCAAGTATTATGTAGATACCAATATTAATAAAGGTGAAGGTTCTTCTATAGGACTAGAATATCAAATATTAGATGACAACCTTCATCCAGATGCTAAACTAGGAAATCATGAAGGTAGTAGAACGGTAAGTTCACTATACGATTTAATTCAGGCTGATGTAAATAAACCTATTAACCCAATTGGTGAATGGAATACAGCTTACATTATATCAAAAGATAATCACGTAGAACATTGGTTAAATGGTACAAAGGTTTTAGAATACGAACGAAAGAGCGATGCATACAGAAAGTTAGTTTCTGAAAGTAAATATGCTAAGTGGCCCAATTTTGGAGAATTGGACAAAGGTCAAATTTTACTTCAAGACCACGGTGATTTGGTTTCTTTCAAAAATGTAAAAATTCGTTCAATTAGTAATACTAAAGAATAAACAACATGAGTTCAAATAGAAGAGATTTTATAAAGAAGACTGCAATTGGAGCCGTTGGGGCTACTTTAGTTGGATCTAGCGCAAATGCTATGACAGCTAAGAGTTATTCTAAAATAATAGGTGCAAACGACAGAATTAATGTTGCAATACAAGGTTTGGGAAGAAGATATGGTGCATATATACCAGCAATAGCCCATAAAAAAAATAACGTAGAGCTTAAATATTTATGTGATGTCATGAAAAGTCAGCGAGATAAAGCTGCTACCGAATTGGCTTCTAAAATTAATTATAAGCCACAATTAGAAAATGACATTCGTAAAATTTTAGATGATAAAGAGGTTGACGCTATATTTATGTCAACTCCTGATCACTGGCATGCTCCTGGTGCATGTATGGCAATGCAAGCCGGTAAACATGTTTTTTTAGAAAAGCCGTGTAGCCATAATCCTCGTGAGGGAGAATTGGTTGTTGCTTATCAAAAGAAATTCAACAAAGTGGTGCAAATGGGTAACCAACAACGTTCGGCACCCGAGTCTCAAGAAATAATAAAAGAAATTCACAATGGTGTTATTGGTGATGTATATAAAGCAACTGCTTTTTATGTTAGTGCCAGAGGTCGTGTACCACACCAAACAAAAGCAAATCCGCCAGAAGGTTTAGATTGGGATTTATTTCAAGGTCCTGCTCCAAGAAGAGCATATACAGATAACACTTGGGATTATAACTGGCACTGGTATGGTTGGGATTATGGTACCGCAGAAATGGGTAACAATGCCACCCATGAATTAGATATTGCAAGATGGGCATTAGGAGTAAAATATCCTGAAAAGGTATCTGTTGATGCAGGTAAATATCACTACAAAGATGATGGCTGGGAAATGTATGATACTATGGAAGCTACATTTAAGTTTGCTGGCAATAAAACCATAAAATGGGACGGTAACAGTAGAACCGGATATCATAAATACGGCAACAAATATGGTAGAGGTACAATAGTAGCTGGTTCTGAAGGTACAGCTTACATTGATCGTGGTGGATATAAATTATTCGACCAAAAAGGAGGTCTTATCAAAGAAAATATTTCAGCGAACGAAGAAGCAGGTACAGCACTTGGTGGTGGTGGCGATATGTCAACATTGCACACGGTTAACTTTTTTGATGCAATAAGAGGTAAAGCTGAATTAACTTCACCAATAGATGAAGGTGCTATTAGCCAAATGCTTACGCATTACGCAAATATAGCTTCAAGAATAGATGACTCTTTTGAAATAGATGAAACAACTGGTCGTATATTTAATAGAGAGGCTATGAAATTATGGTCTAGATCCTATGAGCCAGGTTGGGAAATTAAACCTGTATAATTTCTTCATATTAATAAGATTAAAAACACTACTGCATCTACTTTTCTATAGAGTTTGGAAAGTATCTAGAATGATAAAGGTGTAGTACAATCTAAAAGTAAATAAACTAGATACTATGTTTTAAACAACATAGTATCTAGTACTACTTATCATAAATCAACTTACCGTAAAACCTATGAAAAAGCATATTTGCATATGTCTTATCACCCTTTCTATTTTCTATTGTCAAGCTCAAAATAGTATTAGTGATATAGATTTGAGAACTACTTTCAACAGTCCTGTTGAAATAAGTGAAGTATCAACAGACACGTATTTATTAGATTTTGGTAAAGCATATTTTGGTACAGTTGAATTGAAAAGTACGACAAGTCAAAACGATTCATTAGTCATTCACCTTGGTGAAAAATTAGACGCACAAAATAGTATAGACAGAAATCCAGGTGGGTCTATTAGATATCAAAGAATTGTATTGCGTAATCTACGAGCAAATACGATAACAAATATTGAACTAGTTCCTAACAAAAGAAATACATCTGGAGCAGCCATACTGTTACCTGATAGTATAGGCGTAGTTATGCCTTTTAGGTATTGTGAAATTGAGAATTTAAAAATACCTATTGAAAATATAGAAGTCTTTCAAAAAGCGACACATAATAATTTTAATGAAGAAGCAAGTAGTTTCTCCTCATCAAATGCAATATTAGATTCTATTTGGAAACTTTGTAAGCATACTATTAAAGCTACCAGTTTTACGGGTTATTATGTAGATGGTGACCGTGAAAGAATTCCGTATGAAGCAGATGCCTATATAAATCAACTAAGTCACTATAGCGTAGATAGCCTTTATGCTATGGGAAGAAGAACCAATGCCTACTTTATAAAAAACCCAACTTGGCCCACAGAATGGTTGCTACATACCGTACCCATGTTTTATGCAGATTATATGTATACGGGCGATTTGGAACCGCTGAAGAAGCATTATGAGAATCTAAAGTTAAAGACTTTAATGGATTTGGAACGTGAAGACGGACTCATCAGCTCTTCTTCTCCGCAAATGAACGAAGAGTTAATTTCAAAATTAGGTTTTAAGAAACCTGATACAAAAATCAAAGATATTATAGATTGGCCACCAGCACAAAAAGATACTGGTTGGGAATTGGCTACTGCAGAAGGCGAAAGAGATGGTTATGAAATAGTACCAGTGAATACAGTCGTTAATTCATTCTATTACTACAACTTAGTGCTAATGGCAAAGATTGCTGAATTTCTTGAAAAAGAGGATGATGTGGTATTTTTTCAAAATAAGGCTGCAACCATCAAGAGCGTTATTAACACTAAATTATTTGATACTAAAAAAGGATATTACTTAGATGGAGAAAACTCTACTCATTCTTCTTTACATGGCAATATGATGCCACTAGCTTTTGGTCTAGTACCCAAAGAACATATTAAAACCGTTACAGATTTTATAAAAACCAGAGGAATGGCTTGTAGTGTTTATGGGTCTCAATACTTATTAGAAGGATTATATAAAAGTGGCGAGGCACAGTACGCATTAGACCTAATCACAGAAACGGAAAGCGATAGAAGTTGGTGGAATATGATTGAAATAGGTGCAACCATGACTTTAGAAGCTTGGGATGTAAAGTACAAACCGAATTCTGATTGGAATCATGCTTGGGGTACAGCGCCTTTGAACATTACTACTCGTTACATGTGGGGTATAAAACCAAAAATAGCCGGTTTTAAAGTAGCTGAAATTAAACCTCAATTGGCAGACTTAACTTTTTCCAATATTAAAGTACCTACAAAAAACGGCATCATAACCGCTAGCTTTAAAAAAGACAAGAATACAGACCATTATACCATTGAAATTCCTAAGGAAATGACCGCAGAATTTACAGTTCCCCCAATTTTTTCAAAAATTAAACATAATGGTAAAAAGATAAAATCAACCCATAATCCTGTTCATTTAAAAAGTGGGGTTCATACCATTGAATTGAAACAATAAATAGTACAATATGAACTTATTTAGTATAGAAAACAAAGTAATATTAATTACCGGAGGTGGCGGAGTACTTGGCGGTGAAATGGCTAATTATTTACTTTCAAATGGCGCTACAATCGTTATTTTAGATTACAAAGATGACATTGTAAACGCAGCCGTTGAAAAACTTAAAACCATTGGCGATAATGTATCCGGTTTTGTGTGTAATGCCTTAGAAGAAGAAAGTCTAATTAAAGTTTCAGATGAAATTATAGCGCAACATGGTAAAATAGATATTCTAATAAATGCTGCAGGCGGTAATATGCCTGGTGCAACTATAGGTGTTGACCAAACTATTTTTGATGTAAATATTGATCACTTTAAAAAAGTGGTAGACCTTAATTTATTTGGCAGCATTCTACCCGCAATGGTTTTCGGCAAAGAAATGGTGAAGAATAAACAAGGTGTTATTATTAATATATCATCAATGACTGCACAAAGTGCAATCACTCGAGTGGTAGGCTATTCTGCATCAAAAGCAGCTATAGATAATTTCACGAAATGGTTGTCTGTAGAATTAGCTACAAAATTTGGAGAAGGTTTACGTGTTAATGCTATTGCTCCCGGTTTTTTTATCGGAAATCAAAATAGAAATCTTTTAATTGACCAAGAAACCGGTAATTTTACTGACAGAGGTGATACCATTATTAGAAATACACCCATGAAAAGATTTGGTGAGACAGACGAATTAAATGGTACTATTCATTACCTATGCTCAGAGGCATCAAAATTTGTAACAGGCGTAGTAGTCCCAATTGACGGAGGTTTTAGTGCTTTTAGTGGAGTTTAATAAAATATAATTTAGAAAAATGGAACAAACATGGCGTTGGTACGGTCCAAATGACCCCGTATCATTATCAGATATTAGACAAGCAGGTGCAACAGGTGTAGTTAGTGCTTTGCATCATATTCCTAATGGCGTGGTATGGCCGGTAGAGGAAATTATTGAGCGTAAAAATATAATAGAAGCCGCTGGCTTAACATGGTCTGTTGTAGAGAGCGTTCCCATTCATGAGCAAATAAAAACCCAAAAAGGGGATTATAAAGTCTATTACGAGAACTATAAACAAACCATTGCTAACCTAGGTCAATGTGGTATAGATACGGTCTGTTACAACTTCATGCCTGTATTAGATTGGACACGGACCAATCTAGATTATGAAATAGAAGATGGTTCTACCGCATTACGTTTTGAAGCTGCTGCCTTCGCTGCTTTTGAATTGTATCTATTAAAAAGACCAGGATCTGAAGATAACTATTCTGAAGCTCAAAAAACTGCCGCTAAAGAATACTTAAAGACGCTTTCTGAAGAAGATAAAACCAAATTAATCAGCAATATTATAGCAGGTTTACCTGGTGCAGAAGAAGGATATTCTCTAGAAGAGTTCAATACAATTTTAGCTACCTATGACGCTATTGGACCAAAAGAACTTAAGGATAATTTATTCGAATTTTTATCTAATATTATTCCAATAGCTGAAAAGGCGGGTGTGCGTATGTGTATACATCCTGATGATCCTCCATTTCCAATTTTAGGACTTCCAAGAGTTGTAAGTACAGAGCAAGATATCGTTGACCTTTACAATGCTGTTGATAGCCCAAACAACGGACTTACATTTTGCACAGGTTCATTTGGTGTTAGACCAGATAATGACTTACCAGGAATGATAGAGCGCTTAGGTGATCGCATTCATTTTATTCATTTACGTAGTACACAGCGTGATGCTCATGGTAATTTTCATGAAGCAAATCATTTAGAAGGAGATGTAGATATGTTTTTGGTTATGCAGGCATTGATAAAAGAACAAGAAAAGAGAAAAGCCTCTGGCAGAACAGATACTAGAATGCCATTACGCCCAGACCACGGCCATAAAATGTTAGATGATTTAAGAAAGAAAACAAACCCAGGTTACTCTGGCATAGGTAGACTAAGAGGTTTAGCTGAGCTACGAGGTCTAGAAATGGGCATTAGAAAAAGTATGAAATAGCTTGGTAATTATTTATCAAGTGCTTGAAGCTCTTTTTCCGTAAATTCCATACCTGTAGAAGACTT
>JGI24519J20070_1000274_pt1 | contig 15292 bp, 19 predicted proteins | sample LinPmetageLP43_FD_20070 | JGI IMG/M metagenome (IMG submission 20070) | reverse complement strand
TAGATTGATTTTTTCATAATAAAAGGTTTAGAATTTTTATTCATTTTCGCTTTCTTAAATTTACATATATTTGTATATAAATAACTGAAAATCAATTATTTGTGAATAAAATATTATTTGATATCGATTGAATTCCATTGCTATTATTTGGCATCAAATGCTATGATTTTTGAAAGGGACGTTGTTGATAACCTGAAAATTGAAAATGAAAAAAGTGCTCAAAAACGTCAGTTTTGTCTTTTTGCTACTAAAAATGTGCATCGTTTTTGGACAAGAAATAAGTGCTCAAAAACGAATTGTAATTGACGTTGGACACGGTGGAAAAGATGCTGGTGCAATAGGTATAAATGGCATCAAAGAAAAGGATGTGGTTTTGGATATTGCGAATGCCATTTTAAGGTTAAATAACGACTTGGAAAAACCACTCGATATTTATTTGACCAGGTATAAAGACACCTTAATTTCCTTATCGGATAGAGCGAATCTGGCCAAAACTCTAAAAGCCGATTTGTTTGTGTCTTTACATTGTAATCATTCAGATAATCCAAATGCACGAGGCATAGAAGTTTATACATCAAAGAAGCAAGGCATATATTCTGAAGAATCTGTTTTTCTCGGCTATCAAATAGAAAAGACGCTTTGCAAAGCAATAGGATATGAGAGTAGAGGTGCGAAGTTTGCTAATTTTCAGGTGTTGCGTGAAACGGTTGATTATTGCGCTTCTGTGCTTTTGGAATTAGGGTTTTTGAGTAATACCGATGAAAGTCGTTATTATCAAAACCAAATATCTTACCAGATACTAGCTTTAGCGTTATTAGAAAGTTTAATTAAAAATTAGAATTATGAAAGAATTGGGTCTCGAAGTTATGAATTGTTTAAAAGCTTTATTTATAGCATTTGTTAATGAGGTAAAGTCATCAGGTAAGTCCAAGAAATTATAAGCGCAGATACTAAATTAAAATATAATTTGCGTATGTAAGATTATCTTACTAAATTTGTATCAAATCCATACATTATGATTGATATAAGTCAGGAACTGGTTGAAGAAAAAATTGCAGAGGTTATTAAAGAGATAGCAGATACATTAGAGATTGAAGTCTCTATCGATTCTGCATCTTGCCCAGGATTATTGCCAGGAATAACTAGTCAAGTTTTGGTAACTGTTATGGGACGTTTAGAAAAGAAATTAGATATAATTATTCCTGATGATTGTTATGTATTTTACGATAAAAAAGAACAAAAACAATTAGATATAAAAATGTCAGCAGAAAAACTTATAAAACACGCTAAATATGGAAAGTGATAATTCAAATTTGAAAAGATTACAAATAGCTGAAAGGTTAAAAAAAGCGAGAGAACTTTCAGGTTTGTCTCAGGCGCAGGTGGCATTAAAACTAAATGTACAAAGACCTGCAATTTCCGAGATTGAAGCAGGAAGGCGAAAAGTTAGCGCAGAAGAGTTAATTGAATTTTCTAAACTATATAAGGTGGATTCATCTTGGTTGCTTAACGAAGATAATAACTCAGAAATTACTCAAGGAAAGCTAAAGTTCGCGGCAAGAGAATTGAGTAAAATGAGCGAAGAGGATAAAAATAAACTATTTGAACTCTTGAATATACTACCAAAATAATATAGATGTTTATGGATTCAATCGCCGCAAGCGGAATTAAAAAGGCTGACTCAGTTAGAGCAGATTTAGGTTTGAATATGTTTCAGCCAATTAATGTGTATGATGCCTGTCTGAAATTCGAAATAGATGTAAGATTTAGGCGCATTAATATGGAAGGAATGTATATATCGAGTGATAACCCTGATAATTCCTATATTATTCTATCCTCATTACGACCATTCTCTAGAAGAGTTTTTACGTGCGCTCACGAATTGGGTCACCATTTATATGGCCACGGTTCACAAATCGATTTGATTTATCAAGAGAATAATGAATCCGAAGCTCATAACCAAGAGGAGAGACTAGTCGATATTTTTGCCTCAGCTCTTTTGATGCCAGTTGCAGGTATCCAGCTTGAATTTAAAAAGAGAAAGTGGGATTTAAATACAGCAACACCCATTCAGTTCTTTACTATATCATCTGTTTTTGGAGTCGGATATCAAACCTTAATTTCTAGTTGCGGTTTGAACAAGCTAATTAGCTATCAGAAATCAAAAGAGTTATTAAAATACTCGCCCTCACATTTTCTAAGAAAAATTACATCAAACGAGAATAAAGGGCATTTAAAAATAATTGATGCTAAATTCAAAGAGAGTATCGTTGATACAGAAGTGTCGGGATTTCTATATTTACCGAAGGATATAGAATTGGAGGGGAATCATTTGAATGTTATTTCTGAAACTGAAAATGGTTTTTGTTATCAGGCTATAAAACCAGGAGTACTTAGAGCCATTAACCCAAACGACGGACAAACTTATTTTATAAGAATTCAAAATTTTGAATATGAAGGGCTTTCAGAATACAGGCACTTAGAAAATTAAAACCAATTATGACAACACCCACATTAATAGAAGATTTTAATATATCGCAATCTTGGATAGAGGTACTAAAAAAGTACGGGGATATTTCTGGAAAGGAATTATCCCCATTGGTCCTGACAATAACCGATTTTGAAGAAGATAAGTCCATTCGAGAGATATTAGATAATCATTTGGCAATACATCAAAAACAATCAATACAAACTGTTTCTGAAACTATTTTTCCTGTTTCACTCTCTAGGTTGTTCAAAAATAATAGACACGAATTCTACGAAGAATACAAATCCAATTTTAAGAGGATTAAGAAATTAGATTTGGTCGGAAGAAACCCACGTAACAGGAGAGGAACGTATTTTCAAAGATTAATTGATTTTCCTGGGGCAACTGGAGGAATTAATCAACTTGAAAATATTATCGAATCAATAAAGGACAATAAGAACAATCGGAGGTCAAGATATCAGGCTTCCACTTTTGACCCGAATTCTGATAAATTAGATGGACCATATTTAGGTTTCCCTTGTCTTCAACACGTGACATTTTATGTCACCGAAGAAAACGGTTTAGTTCTTAATAGTTTTTACGCAGTACAACATTTATACGAGAAGGCATATGGTAACTGGTTGGGTCTTGTAAATCTAGGTAAATTCGTTGCTGATGAATTAGGGATTTCATTTGAAAGATTTAATTGCTTTATTAGCATTGAAAAACTTGATAGCTTGTCAAAAAAAGAAGCTAAAAATTTATATAATCAAGCTACAAAAGCCACTAAACATTAATGAGCGTTTCAAAAAAAAATATAAACTCTGGGGTAACGATTATCTCACCATTATCACCTATTAAAACAACTGAAGTTTACGATACTTACTGGAAGTTTGCAGCTTTACGCCAAGAAGCTTTCTTCAATAAGATTGAAAATAAAGGTTATCCTTGGTCTAATGATTCAATAATCAATACTTACCGATTTACAAATGCTTACAGGGCAGCAGACAGGGTAAGTCAGTATCTCATACGTGATGTTATTTATCGAAAGGAGTATCCTGATTCGCCGAAAGAGATTCTTTTTAGAATTTTGTTGTTCAAACTTTTCAATAAAATAGATACTTGGGAATTAATTTGTTCTCATATTCCCTGCCCTACATTTGAGAACTATGATTTTAACACTTATAATGAAATTTTGAATGATGCTTTTAGAGCTGGGGAAACAATTTATTCTGCTGCCTATATTATGCCTTCTGTAAAATCATCGTTTGGTTATACTAGGAAGCATAGTAATCATTTAAAATTAATTGAATTGATGCTTAATGATAAAGCAGAGAACCAATTATCGAATGCCAATAATATGCAAAAGGCATTTGAAATCATTAAATCATTTCCAGGGTTGGGAAATTTTTTGGCTTATCAACTATTAATTGATATCAACTACTCGACTATAATTAATTTTTCGGAGTCAGAATTTGTTATGCCAGGGCCTGGTGCCTTGGGTGGCATAAGTAAATGCTTTACAGATACTGCTGGTTTGAACGAGAAAGAAATTATTAAGTTGGTAACAGATAGGCAGGAAATAGAGTTTGAACGTTTAGGTCTAGATTTTAAATCCTTATGGGGAAGGAATTTACAGCTCATTGACTGTCAAAATTTATTTTGTGAGGTTGATAAGTATAGTAGAGTAAGACACCCAGAGATTACAGGTAATAGTAAAAGAACGCGTATTAAACAGAAATATAAATGTAACCATAAACCGATTGAATATTGGTTTCCCCCAAAGTGGGATTTAAATAGTAGCATAACAGAGGATTTAACGTATCAAAATCAAACATAATGTCATTTTTAGGAAATAAAGCAATACTGGACTGCCTCAATAAAGGTAAAGTCATTGAGCCTTTTGACGAGAAAAGAATAAAAAATGGTGCTTATGAACTTTCATTGGGTGGGCAAGTATTTCTTACAAATTCAGAATCAAAGGAAATAAAAAAGATAGAACCTGAAGGAATCATTCATATTGAACCTGGTCAATTTGCTTTACTGTTAACCGAAGAAACGGTCAAAATACCTAAGGACAAAATTGCTTTTATTTCAATTAAGGCTAAAATAAAGTTTAAAGGATTGGTAAACGTTTCGGGCTTTCACGTCGACCCGGATTTTAAAGGAAAATTATTATTTAGCGTATATAATGCAGGGCCGGCAACAATCGTTTTGAAAAGGGGGGATAATTATTTCCCAATTTGGTTGGCTGAGCTATCAGAGAAGCAGAATTACAAAGGAACCCATACTAATCAAAACTCAATTCCTTCTAATCCTATTGAAGCTCTTAGTCAAGGTGAGTTTAATTCACCACAAGTTTTGATGAAGGAAATTAGTCAATCAAATTCTAGGATTACAAGCTTAGAGAAGGACAACAAAGCCAACAATTATATTGCTATAACAGCGCTTGGTTTTGTTTTTGCCCTTTTACTCAAACTTGCCTTTGATTTTTATGCTTTGGACAAAGGATGGAGTAAGGCAATTGAGCACAATGAAAAGCAAATTACTGTAGATTCCATAATAAATCAAAAGCTTCTAGAGAAGAAACAATTATTACAAGAGATAGAATTTTTGACAGTAAAAAAAGACAGTTTAACAAAAAATAAATGAGATGAAAGAATTATTATTTTTCGATTCAGATTTTCCAGAATATGAACAATTACCGCGGAGTTTTACAATTGATTTTGAAACAATTGAGAATGATGGTAGAACTATGACCAAAATTACTTACGAAAACAGGCAGGTAGGAGACTTTATTGATAATAATTCAAGGGAAAATGATAATTATCGTTTCCACGATGTGTTTCATTACACCTTTGCAACGGTCTTGGGATGGTCACCGTGTTCTAGGTCTATGATGAAACGGAAAAGAAAAAGTAAATCCGATATTGACCAGTTTGAGGACGGTGCACGTGCAACAATTACAGAAGAAGCAATTTCACTTATGGTATTTAACTACGCTAAAAAAAGGAATCTACTAACTAAAGAGAATAGTGTTGATGCTGAATTATTAGGTTTTATAAAAGATTTTACTTCACCTTTTGAAGTATCAAAATGCACAAAAGAAAATTGGGAAGAGGCTATACTATTAGGATATTCATTATTTAGAAATCTTGTAAAATATAATGGAGGTAGTGTTCATTTCGATATGCTAAACAAGACAGGAACTTTTCGTAATAATTAAAAGAGAGTAAAATGATTATTGGTCTTGGTTGCGATATAGTAGAACATTCAAATTTCGAGAAATTAGCGTGGCTTAATGATGACAATACTTTGAGAAGAATTTTCTCAAAAAATGAAATAGCTATTTCGCCTAAAGTAGATGTTGAAAAGTATTATTCTAGTAGATTCGCAGCAAAAGAAGCTGTCTTGAAATGCTTAGGAACTGGTATGGAAGATGGAATATCACTAAAAAATATTGAAATTATAAAAAGTCAGACTGGTTTACCTCAGGTGTCATTATCGGGAAAGGTTATGAAAATATCAACTTCGAAAAAAATCACCAGTTGGCATATTTCAATATCTCATACCACAAGTACATCAGCTGTGTTTGTTATTGCAGAAAGCGTAAATTTAAAATAAATTAATAAAGATTAGTTTAAGACAATAAGTTTATAAACTGATATTCACTTCCTCTTATCCCTAGCCTTCGTATCAAAAGCAATCAAATTAAATAGTTCTCGCATTTTGCTACGAACAAGATTTCCATAGCTGAATCTTGGGTTAAAAAAATAAAACTTAATTTATACTCAAAGTTTTCCACCAATAAAAGAAAGCCTCAGGGTTACTCTTTTTTAGCTTATTTATCTTGTTGTATTGAGGGGTTTCAATTAACCAATCTTTAACCTCCAGTGGATTGCTGAACCTTTCAATCTTGATTTCTTTTCCAGTTTTTATTAACTCGGATAAGTATGCCACTTTTGAAGCTGCTGTTATGGCTTCTTCGATATTAAATCTCTCAATGGTAAAATTTGTAAAGTTGCTAACACCAGTTTGAAGGTGTTTAAATTCATCAGATTTAGTGTCACGAGTTGAAAGCACAAAACAGGCTTCTTGCGTGTCGTCTAAGACTTGTTCTGCGGTTATATCTAATTTTCTAAAGGTTAGTTCTTCTTTAACCACTTTTGCATAGCTGCTACGGACTACATTCAAATCTGAAATATTATCCATTAAGAAAGCGACATCGAATAGTTGTTTGATGATCTCAACAGGTCTTCCTTTGCTATATAAAATCCCTGTAGTTTTTGGTGCGAAGGCAGTTAGTTTATCGCCTAAAATGGCATTAAAAGTTGGCATTTTTACTTTGTTGATTTTACCTTCTGTTTGAATCCAATCGTGGGCAATTGGAATTTCCGTGAGCTTGGGATATGGATTTGGTGTGTATAGTACATCTAATAATATGGGTTCAATACTGCCATCAACATTACTTTTATAATATGCTTTGAAATGTCCCACAGGTGCATCAGGTGTATGCTTTCTGTTGTTATCATCTTCCCAATTTATAAAGATGGTCGTTTCACAAATCTTTTCCAATATGGTTTCTATATCACTTTGAGTTTGTTCGGTTATGATATCAATATCAATGGAAAATCTTTTTGGTTTTTCTGTTGCCAACAACAAAGCTGTTCCGCCCTTAAAGATAAATTCTAAACCGTTTAGCTTTAGTTGTTCTAATAATAACAGAGCATAAATCACTTTCTCTATTAGTTTTGGGTCATACTTTCTACCGAGTCTTTGTTTGACCTCATAAATCCAGTCTGGATGATATGTACTTTCTTTAATCATTTATATTAAGTTTTGGCAAAAAATTAAATATTTGCCAAAGTTAAATTAGTTAATTTTTTTAATTCTTTTTCTCTATTACGCCTTTTGGCATAACGCTTCATTTTACCTTTATTCACTTCAAATTTGTCAAATGCAGATTGATATATAAAATCCAATTCCCCTTGTTGGGCAGCATACAGGTCGATATCAGTAATCATATCAACTAACAGTTTTTCTAAAGATGGAATTACTATTTTTTCAGTCTCTATGAGAGGTGCTTCGGAAACCAAATGCTTTAGGATAATAACATCGTCACTATTATGGATGTATAGATCATATGTTTCGGCATCAGGTTCTAAAAAAACTAGTTTGCCTTGATCTTTTAGTTTGTAAAAAACGGACTGAGCTGCATCTTTTTCTAGTTCAATAATTGTATAAAATTTAAAAGGTTGATGGCGCATAAAGTCGTTTAGCCATATTGTGTTCCAAATACAAAAGTCTATGAATGGATAGTCCTTTTTTATTTTGTTGAACAATCTTTTCAATTTGGTATCAATAGCAGGTAGGAATTCTTTTTTTTCTTCCAAGGCATATAAACCTCTAGTCGGATTCTTTAAGATACCATCTTTTTTTAGCTTCGATAAATACACATTTATTGAGCTTTTCTTTAGATTAGGAAAATCCTTTAAGATGCTTTCAACTAAATCATTCTTTGAAATCGTTCTATTCCCTTTAAAATAGGATGGTATTTTATTTTCTATCGTTTTGATCAAAAAGATGTCTTTAATTAATCTTCGGCAAAATACATTAAATTTGCCAAAGATTAATTACTATTTTGATTATTTTCTCTTATCCCCAGCTTTAGTATCAAAAGCAATCAAATTAAAAAGTTCTCGCATTCTGCTTCGAACACGATTACCATATCGTTCCTCTAATTCTTCTGCATTGAGGTTTGTGGTGGCGTGGGTTTTGATTTTGTGCTTGGTATCGAGGTAGAGTTCGTATCGAGAAAGTAAGACTTCGCCCATTACATTTAAGTCTTTACCATAAAACCTTCCGGCAGACTCGACACCTAAATCGTCAAAGCAGTAGAATTTCGTATTCCCATATTCCTCAACAGTTTTAAAACCTAAATGATTGAAACCAAATGTTACATTTCTGCAGGGAATCATTTCGTAAGGTCGTTGCATCGGTACTATGTGTCGTAACAATTTCATCAAGCTAGTCTTTCCACAGCCTACAGGTCCAGATAGTAGAATGCCTTTATCGATATCAATTCCAAAAGTTTTGCAATTATCCTTATCCTTGATGAAATAGGAACAGAGCTTTAGCAAAATATCTTTGTCCTCATCGTAAATCTGGAATCTTTCCCCGAACAACAGTTTGCCTTTGGCATTTAGGTAAATCAAGATTTTTGGAAAGTCGTAGAGAATACTTTTGCCATCAAACTTCCCTAGCGAATATTCCACGCCACCTTCGTTAATTTTAGAGGGGTTGTCCATAGTCCTTGTTTTTAGTGGTTCGCAAGTTGTCCTTGATTTGGGACGGCTGTTTTTTGTTTGGTTTGTTTTCCTCGTCGAATAATTCGGTTCTATCCATCCAGTTTTTAGCCAATGCACGCCAATCTCTTATTTCTTTTCCATCGCTCGTTTGCCAGTTCCGAGTTTCGTAATGCTCGATGAACTTTTTTCCTTCATCAGCATCAAAACCTTTTTCTTCAAAAAAACTAATAACCGCCTGCCAGCCCTTTGGTTTTATATTGTTTACTTGTTTGGTATTGTTTATAGTAGGTCCCAAAGTAAGTTCCCCAGTGGGACGGTACTGTTCCGCGACCTGTTCCAGTTTGGGATGGTACTGTCCCGATACCGGTTCATTTTTGGGACGGTACCGTTCCTCGACCTGTTCCAATGTGGGACTGTACCGTCCCCTAGCAGGTTCATCACTTGTCCCGATAATGGACATCTTAATTTTACTGCCCTTGTATGGATTGTTGGAAGGAAAGTAGATTAGGTAGTCCCATGCATCTAAATCGGTCACACATCTGTGGTATGTGGATTTTGAGCCTATTTTAGAAGCAAGCATCAAATCCCTGCGGTTCACGTAAAATTCATCCGCAAATCTAGAGCTGTTCCATTCTTGGAACAGCGCCATATACAAACTGATATGCGTAGGATTGAGCCGGTCATCAAAAAAGAACTTTTCAAAAGCCGCATTGAGTAGCTTTATGTAATTCATCCCCTAAGAATTAAGACCGTGTTGCACACGGTTGGCCTCCATAACCTTATGGATTTCTGTAGAATCATAATAAATGAGACCGCCTATTTTAATGTAGGGTAGCGTGCCGTTGATACGGAGATTTTGTAGGGTTCCCGGGCTTATTTGTAAAAGGTCTAGGACTTCAGCTGATTTATGATATTTTTTGATAGTCCCGGAAGTTTGTTGGGTGAGAAGTTTTTTGATGTCAGCGAGCAATTCTAATTTGAATTCCCGGAGGTCGTCTGTTGTAATGATACTTGTCGGCATAATAAAACGGTTTTTAATGAAAGGGACCATCAAAAGTTTTTATTTTAACTGATGGCCCCGATCGTGATTTGACTTTCGTTTTACAAAAGTGCAACGCCGTTTTCGATAAAATTCAATAGCTATGATAGAGGTGGGAATGTTTTTTTTAATATAAATTTTGGAGGATGTTGGTTCATTGCGATAGGGAAACGACCGTCCACATACATAAAATACGTTCAACCCTCATTAGGTATGTCCATAAAATAAGATTTCCCACCTTGGGATAGAGGTGGGAGATTCGGATTCAGTCATCAAAGGCGTCCATCCGCTTCTGGAGCATTTCGATGAGCTTATCCAAAAACTTGGTCCTAACGGTCTTTCTAGAACGGATTTCTATAAAGGTGTGGTAGTAATTACCGAGGTCTATGTTATAAAAATGTTCGAAGTGTGCCGCCAGTTCTTTGATATCCACGGTCCCACTGTTTATGGAGCTACTGGAATGTAGGGCGTAGATAAGCTCGATCAGGTCGGTCTTGCTACCGGTCCAAAAAAGTTTAGAAGGTCGTTCCATAGGTTTATCTTTTAATTCGTCGATGCTAATTGTCAAGAAATCGATTTCACCTTGTAGGTATACGATAAGCATATCATAAGCCATGATGTTCGCTACGGTACCGTCCTGACAGGTGGAAAAATGAACGTCTATCAAAAAGTGAAAGGATTCTAAGGGCAGCCGTAGGTCACGGTTTCCCCGAACAAAGTATTGTTCATCCAAGGAAATGGCACCACGGCGGTAGTAATTATAAAATTCAAGATTGTCGTTAAAGAATATCTGTAGCTTTTCGATCTGGTTCTTCAGGTATTTAATCTGGGCTGCATTACTGCCCCTGGGCCTTTTGCTCTCAATATTGAACAGTCGGCCATAATAGATCAGTTTACTGAAGAATTGTGGTTTGATATGCTTGAAGAAATAAATTTCGTCCACGAGGGAGGAAAAGGTCTTCTCATTAATCTGTACCCGGAGTTTTTTGAGGTACTTTTCCACTTGTGATATCCCGGATTCCGCTTTAAACAAAATATCCCCGTTACCGTTTTCCAGTTGGTCCAGTTGGTTCTTGAATTCCGATAACAGTTTTTGATATTTCATAGTGATGGGGTTTCTTCATTGCCCTTCCATAATGCCAAGGAGTTCCAAGGTATAGTTATCCTCGGTCTGGAGGTAGGCATATTTGTCATACACCTTTGCACCAAGCTTCTTTTTCTCGAAAGCTGCAGTCATACCCATATCTATTTTCGGTAATCCAGATGCAATGGCACGATCGATTGTCATCAATAATAGCACCCTATAGGTACTGAATTCATCAATTGTGCTATAGTCCAAGCCAATGAAAGCGGGAACATAGACACAATTCAAATTGGTGTAGCATAGCATTACCCCAATCCACTCTTCTGGCTGATCAAGAAAGCTGACTGTTATGAATTCCCAATTGGGGTGTTCGTTCATCTGCTCGAATAACCGTAGCGGGAATGCGAAGGTGTTGAGACCAAGATTGTTTCGATGTACATTGACGAACAGCTGTTTCACCTGTGCCAGTTGGCTAACAGAACAACGGGTTACCGTTTGAACTTTCAGGTTGTCCAAAAAGGGTTGGATGTCATTTCGGTAATGTCTACGATTTCGGGTGGAAAGTTTGGCAGTATAGGCGTCCAAGCTAGATACTCCGTTCAGTTCTACCGTACATGAATCCGGCATTTGGACCCGAACGAATCCATGCCCTTGTAGTTGCCTATGCCATGGAGTTTCTTTGGGAAAATCCCGCATGACAATCATGGAGGAGCCTTGTTCACGTTGTTGGTCTTCCATTAAATGCACCAGTGCAATCATGGCATTACGAGCCATTGGGTGGTTTTCATCCCAAAATATTTGGCTCCCTTCCGTGAACAGTGATCCAATGGAGCTCACCATCGATGTGAGATGATAGGGATTTGTCTTCCGCTCCGTTTCAATGGTACGTGTAACTTGCTCGTTCGCCAACATATCGTCTTTCCATAAGGAATGTGTCAGGAAGGTGGCAAGAACGATGCTGCCTTTTGCATCCTTGATGAATACGTACCGGAATATCCAGTTGTATTCCTTTCTCGAATTGTTCTTAAAGGACTTTTCCAAGAAGGACAGGCCTTCCCAATCATAGACACCGTGCCCGCCCATCAGTCTGTTCCATATCACTTTATCTACAGTATTAATGGTATCGTATACTTCGACGATAACCCCTTGTGTCGGTCGAATCTCATTTTTGATTTTTGGTGAAAGATTAAAGGCATGGAACACCCGTTCGCTATTCGTCTGGGTTTCCTGCAATGCTTTTGGGAAATGGTGGACCATGGCCTCCACTAAAGCTTCTATCTCCTCCTTTTGATTATGTCTGGAAATGGTGATCCGCACCCCGGTGTTCTTTACCGGTACCGCAGGAAAGATGCCCAAGTTGACAAAAAATCCTTCATTCATCAATCTGTTGACAAAGTTATACCCTGTCTTGGGCATTTCGGTACCAATAAAGAAAACAGGAGAAGTATTATAATCGATAAGCGGAAGATCGGTTTCTTTTAAAAGGGAGTTGAAATAGGTGATACGTTGGTTCAATTCATCTTGGAGTGTATATATTTCAAGGGATAAGTGGATGTTTGCCGAGGCAATGGCCGCAGCGACGGAGGCCGGTTCCAATTGTGCGGAAAAGGTCAACGGTCCGCCAAAGGTCTTTATTTTTTTATAGCGTTGAACATCCGAACAGGCCAACAATGCCCCACTGGCCCCAAAGGTCTTGCTCAAAGTACCAAAAAGTAGAACATTGTGCGGTAGTTCGCCCAGTTGGTCCAATACATAACCGGTACCGTTTTTCCCGACCCAGCTCATTCCGTGTACATCATCGAAATAGAAATGTAACTGTGGATATTTCTTACCCAGGGCCATCAGCTCCTTCACCGGATTATAATCCCCGTACATGGAATATATACCGTCCGCCATGTACCAAATGTGCTTTTTGGAGTGGATGTGTTTTTTTAATTTATCCTCTAACATGTTCAGGTCGTTATGGCGGATCATCTCTATGGGAACACTCCGGGTCTTTAACATCTTGGCGGCGTTCTGAACACTCCAATGCACTTGATGGTCTAAAATAATGACATCATCATCATCCACGGTACTGGGTATGACACCCATATGACCCAAGGTGCTGTTCTTGGTTATGATGGTCGGTGTTCCGTACATCTGTTCCACCTTTGTTTCCAATTCATGGTACAACGGATTGGAGATATAGGATTTGGAAAGTGGAAATTGTGTGCCATAACGTTCAATGGCCTCAATGGCCGCTTTTTTTAAACGATAGTCTTGTTCCAGACCCAAATATCCCGTGGTGCCAAAATGGAACATGTCCCGGTTTTTTACCCTTATTTTTCTTCCTGAAAAGGAACTTCCCTCCGCATATAAATGCAATACGCCTTCCTGCATTGCATCCGTGAATACTTCGTGTACCGTGTTCAAAAAATTATGATGTTTAATTTTGGCCATAGTCCTGAATTTTAACGTGAGGTAAAATGTACTTGATTTTGTAGGAATCTCTTTTATGAATTAAAAAATTACTCCTTTTCAGATAAGTAATATTCCTTTTAGGATAACTAAATAGCCTTTGTTTAATGGGAATAGCAGGGTAATCAAAAAAATGAACCTATTATTTTTGTAATTTCAACGTAATTACCAGTTTTCCAACGATGAAAAAACACCATGAAAACAAATATGCGGTCTATATACTGACCAAGGACCTCATACATATTATGTATAAAAGGGGGGAAGGTATAGATCTTAAGGTGGCACAGATTGTTGTCAGGGACCGGATGATGGTCCAAGAAGGACAGGCAATGCCCGTGCTTTGTGATATTCGGGAACTACGAATGGTCAATAAGGAGGCGAGGGATTTTTTTGCCATTGAAGGATCTTTATTGATCAAGGCATTGGCCTTTTGGATCGCGCCACCGGTTACCGATACCATCAGCGAATTCTACCTGAGCACCCAGCGAACCCATATTCCCACCAAATCCTTTTCTAAAAAATCTGAGGCCATGGATTTTTTAAAGGTCGCCCTTTCGATAGTGGTAATGGTATGGCTTATGCCCCTAGACTATTTAGGTCTTTAAAAAAAAAGAGATGCAAGACACTGATGATTTCCGGATAAAGCGAATTAACCAGATGTTGTTGGAAATGGCCAAGGGTAATTTTTTCTACAGTTTGGAACCCTCTGATAAAAACGATACTATAGCTTCCCTTATGGTCATGATCAACATGGTGAAGGAGGAAATCCAGGCCTCGTTCATCCATCAAGGATTTGTCAGTACAGACCGGACGCCCCAATTTTTAATCCAGATGTCCCTGATCATCGATGAAAACGGCATTGTCGAAATGGCCAACCAAAAAGCCTGCAGCATATTGTTAAGAATGCGGGACACTATTTTGGGAAGCCCTTTTACAGACCTGTTGACCGAAAGTTCCCAAAAGAAATGGAACAGGAAAATGAAACCCTTTTTAAAACGGAACTATTTGGATACCCTTATCAAACTTTCGTTTATGACCAAAGAAGGCCTATTAATATCAAAAAATTGTACCGTAACTAACTTTCGGACGGTTGACGGAAATACCACCAAAATAATAGTGAACACGGTACTTTTTTCCAATGCAGAACCTGATGTGAAGGGACTTTGGAATCATACCGTCGAGCCAGGGAAGGAATCCAAAAGACGAAAGATACGGTTGAGCCATGGTGATATTCAAAAGATCAGGGAAGTACATGATATGATCCTCAACAATTTGGAGAGCGACCCGCCCCATTTGAAGGATCTGGCCCTTCAGATGGGAACCAACGAGTTCAAATTGAAATATGGGTTCAAGGAGCTATATGGTACCACCGTATTCAAGTTTTTGATTCAAGAACGTTTGCGAAAGGCAAAGACCTTGATTAAATATACCAGTAAATCCCTTAAGACCATTGCACATATGGTTGGTTTCAAGAGTATACCCCATTTTTCAAGGGCATTTAAGGAAAAATACGGGCAGTCCCCCAGCACCCTAAGAAAGTGAAATACCGAATTCCTTTGGATAAATCCTTGTCAGATAAGTAATTCTCCCAGAGAAGTAAATGTGACCCCCTAATTTTATCATATCAACATAAACGATATGGTCACCTTGGAAAAACTTAGGAAAAATATACCCTACATCACAAGCATGCTGTTTGTCGTTTTGTTCGTATATGCTGCTTCAAGTAAGTTGTTCGACTACCAACAATTTCAGATACAATTGGGCCAGTCCACTATTCTAACGGCGTATGCGGATACCGTTGCTTGGATGGTCCCGACCTTGGAACTAGTCCTATCCTTTTTCCTTCTATTTGAACGATACCGACTTTTTGCCCTATATGCGTGTTTGGGCCTTATGACCATGTTCACCGTTTATATTATTCTGATTTTGAACTTCAG
>JGI24519J20070_1000273_pt1 | contig 15401 bp, 13 predicted proteins | sample LinPmetageLP43_FD_20070 | JGI IMG/M metagenome (IMG submission 20070) | reverse complement strand
TCACGGGCTTGTTCCAATGAGAGTGATTTTTCTGGACCAATCGAACGCCGTACATTTCGTCCATCGGTCCATATCTGAACATACCAAGCTGGCTTTCGGTCGGGGCGAAGGCGCAGGGCAAGGGCGGGAACTTCACTGTCCCATTCGAAACGGTCGGTCGGCGTTGGTTTCTGGTCGGTGGCTGTCTTTCGTTTGGCAGGCATAGGGTCTCTCCCGATGCTTCCCCATCAGGACAAAAAGTTTGCACATCCTGGGGAAGCTTCAGGACACGCGGGGAAGAGAAAACCCGAAAGCCCGCATGCCTGTTCGATGCCGTCCCTGAAGCTTGTCAGGGTGGATTGGCGTCTATCTTGTTCCGAGTCTAAGACCCTGAAGGAACATAGAAAAACCAATCCGCATCGAACGTCCGACCTGTTCCAACTTGCCCCGATGTCTCCGCAGCTGCGAAGAACAAAGGGGGATGTTTCGTTTCACACCCCAGGCATCTAAACGATCCGTGTGAATTGGAACCAATGACTTGATCTGACAACCATCTCGAAATAGAGTCTCCTATGGGTCGAAAGACCCGAAAGCGCGATATGCGCTCGACCGGCAAATCAGAGGCTCTTCTCCTCTGGAATTATTGCAATTTCGGACTTGATGTTTCGTCCTTGCACGCATCGCTTAGATGCCTGAGGTGTGAACACCCAACTCTTCTATCTCGACGTTTTCCCTTTCGGCATTCTCGAACGGGAAGAATGTGCTGTCATTCCAGACAAAGTGTATGGCCGGGCAAGTACCGAAGCCTGGTCCCGCAATCACTCGTCGCCGAACCTGACAACTCCTTAGCGAACCTGCAGAATCTTGAGATCACAATCGGTGACCTCAAGTTGAAAGCCAAGATCATGAGCCAAGACCTTGTATCCGTGCCCCGTGGTATGCCCGTGCAGATCGTCGATGTGACGGGCGCAAGGGTTGTGCTCGATCAGGACCTCGCCAGATTCTTTGACGTCGAAACCCGTGTGCTCAATCAGTCCGTGAAGCGGCATCTGGATCGGTTTCCCAAGGGATGGACGTTCCAGCTAACCAAGGCACAGTTCGACGCCTTGAAATCACAGGATGTGATCTCAAGCGGTCAATGGGGGGGCGCCGTTCGCCGCCATGGGCATTTACCGAACATGGCGTCGTAATGGTTGCCACGCTCCTCAACTCGGCCCGTGCGGTGGAAGCCAGTCAGTTCATTGTCGAGGCGTTCGTGGAGATGCGATCGGACAAGGAGGGGAAGGCCCTCCTGCCAGCAAGAATGAAATCAGATGCGCTGACGAGTCTTGGGTCGGAGTTCCTGCCTAAGCTGCGCGATCAGTTGTCCGCCATCATGGACATGCAGGCAAATCCAAAGCGGGGTTCGCGCTTGCGCGATGAAACCGAGGAGCTGATCGACAAGGGGCTCGCCAACCTCAAATCCCGCCTCGCCAAGGCAGGCTTGGAAAATGAGGAGATCGAGGCGCGTATCCTGAAATTCCTGGCCGAAGCAGAGGAGAGTCGCGCCCGTGCGGCGACCGAGCGGGAAATGACTGAGAAGCAGCGGCTGAAAAACCAGGCCAATCGGCTTCGCCTGCTTATTCGGGCCGAGATTGCAATGAGTGACGGGGACCTTGGAGACTTCCTGAACCTGCTTGATGAACTCGGAGGATGAGTCAGCCGGAATCCGGTCAGGATGCAGCTGCTGACACTTTCAAGCTGCCTGGCCGATCGTGCGGAGTTTGCCAAGAAATGTACGTGCAACTGCTTTAAACAGCCGATGGTGCCGTGACTACCCCTCGCAGGCGCCATCACCGGTGGGATCAGTCTTTGGGATTCCGTAAGTGGACATAGCGCCCTGCCCTTAACGAGCGCAAGGTTCGCATAGACTTTGCGAGGACCGATATTCGGATCAGCAAGCGTCAGGGAGACGTATTCCTTGCCGCCGGACTTCGACTTAACAATTCCCGCCTTTCCGTATCCAATGCACTCAAGAGGATATCCATTGCATCCAGTTCCTTATGCATATCGGTCGAAAATCCGCCAAATACTTGGATGCTTTGCTTCAACACCTAAAATGATCCGGTTTAGAAGCGGCCGACTTGTACGCTTGCCTGGCTCAACTTAAGAAAGGCGCTGGTGCTTGCTCGTCGAGTGCCATGCTCATTTGGTCCACGGTCACCCAGAGGATGTCCTCTGCATTGCCCGCCTGTCGCAGCAAGAACTCCAGAGCGTTCAGCCTTTTATAGAGAACAGGTCCTTCCTCTGCACCCCCGTCGGCAAGTGTCAGGTCGACAATTGCTCTTACCGCTGTCAACGCACCATCCAGGTCTGTAAGGGCGCGTTCGGCGTCCGAGCCAACCTCCCCGAGTGTTTTGATGATCTCCGGCTTAACTATCGATTTTTTCCGGGCCTTCTTTCCCATTGCTTATTCCTCGATGAGCGCAGATGTCATCGGTCAGGGTCGTCAGGAAGTAGCCTGCCCCTCCGGAATCTGATACGCATGAAATTGCACTTTCTGGATAATAAAACACCCAGAGAGAGTCAACCTAAAAGTGGAATAAAAGACATAAAAAGTGTAATTATGATCTCTGCGCAATTGCGAGCCGCCCGGGCAATGCTGAACTGGAGCCAGTCCGAGCTTGCCCTCAGGGCTGATATGTCCGTTGAAACCATCAAGCGCTTGGAAAGCATGCCAGATACCTTAGCCGCGACAAAAGTCTCCACGCTGAACGCAATCACCAGCGCATTTTCCGATGCTGGTGTGGAGTTCACAAACGGAGATGCGCCAGGCGTCAGATTGCGAAAGAAATAGGAAGCGCACACAAACGCAAGCTGGGCGACAACGTAGCTTGGTAGCTTGGCATTTGGGCTAAGCTTAGTTCGGCCGATGTGGCTCGGCACTGTGAATTAGCCAGTTGTGGCCGAGTGACTAATCAACGAACGGGAAGCAATCTCGCAGAGATGCGAAGCTTGTCCAAGAAAGTTTCGAGTGATGCTGCACGGCTGGTTCCCGCAGTATGAGCACGGCGCCGGAAATGACTGCTCTGCCCAAATAAACAACGTTGAGGCTGTCAAGAATTTGGTCCTTCCTCCGCCGCCCATCCGTTCTGGAGACTCGACAGCTTGATAGCGGAAGCGGACCGCAGAAGGCTATGACGACTTGGCATCGAGCTGGTGTTGTAGCGGAGCGACCTTAACTTAGGCGCATCGATTGGGTCGGAAATCGCATCAATCTTCACGGACTTGTATTCAATTGGAGTGAGTCGCATTCTATACGTAGTAAATGAATGGTGATTGATGTCAGATTTACGGCGAGCCAAATGTGTTAAGGAGGTGCAGGCTTTCCTCGCTCTTGTGGCTGTTGATCAGTATGCCCCTCGATCGACCGAGCTCTCCTACATCGCATTCAAACATCAAGACCTCTGGCAGCTGTATGCAGCCCGCGCTTTTGTTCGAAACAATCCGATAGAAATGTCACCCTTTCACTTTGAGACTAAATCCGTTCGCGCGGGTCGTTTCAGTCTTTCCGATTTCAATGGCGATATTTCAAAATTCATCGAAAAATGTTTGGACGGTGTTTTCTGGACGCCGGGCGGTGAAGTCCAATTATTTGAAGAATCCTATTCTCCTAGCGTTCGAATTAGTCCTTTTCATCCCGCAGGCGTGCAATCTCGAATTAGCGTTCTGACGATTGCTAGTCAATTGAGCCGCAACCTCCAGTTCGATCCGGACATTAAGCTTGAACTAAATGCTTCAGATAATCCATTCGGCACATTTGATGAATTGGTGAACTTGCTATCATTGGCACGAGACAATGACAGTGAAGTGACTGTTGAGTTCGTGAGCTATCAAGCAGCTTCGATCTATCTTCCAGGTTCATTTGTTAAGGATGGAAAGACAACGATTGAAGTCGTTCTGGCCTCAGGTTTGGACCGAGATAAATTCAGTCTTGGTGTGAGAAGGTCAAAAGGGGGTATTACAGCGGCTCCCCAGGACGTAGAGCGATTCTCTATCCGCGGGCCCGAATTTGATTGGAAGGAAATTGATGGGGTGTTACGTGGGCAAACTACATTTGATGTGGGATCAACTGATGTCCTGCAGTGTTTTGCCAACTTCAATGGCGTAAATTATCACAGCTATTGGCTATCTGATCCTGACACCACAGCCAACCCAAGGCGTGTTGCCCTTACAACTTTCGATCCCAATCTTGAAATCTCACTTGACCATGTCTTCAGAGACGCTGACGGCAAAGCCCGCGCCAACGAGTTTGAAGCCGGACTCTCTTGGGCTTTTTGGTTATTGGGTTTTAGTCCGCTGTATATCGATGTGCCGAACATCAGGACACCGAATGATGCTCCAGATCTTATCTTGTGCGATGCGCGTTCGAATTTTCTTGTAGTTGAAGCTACAGTTGGGTCACTTCAAAATAATAACAAGCTCGGCAAACTCTGGGAACGGACAACACGGCTAAGGGAAGCACTACAAAGGCAATCGCTCGGCCATTTGGAGGTGATGCCAGTCATCGTGACTAAAGCCGAAGAAAAATTTGTAGAAGCCGATCTGGAGGCGGCATCTAAACTCGGAGTTTCGGTCGTTACTCGAGAAAAGCTCCATACCCTGATCCAGCAAACCAATTTCTTTCCAGATGCAAATTCGAACTTCGACCGATTAAAGGGCATTCCAAGTGCACCACCGATCGAAGAGGGCATCTGATCTTCGGCAAAGTCGATTCGTCAAACGAGTACTGGAGAAAAATTGCCAACGGCTCCTTCACTAATCGGGCATTCGGGTCAGGCGATGAATACGAATGCATTCCGGGCAAAGCTGCTGTTGGCGATGGTTTAAGCTACGGCTGCTTTGTAGAGTTGATGATACATGCACCTCAGTCTGAGTGATAACGATGTATGCCAAAAACCTGTCGCTTCGTCTTCATCGCGAGCTTTCTGAAGCTCGATCGTACGATGAGACACTAAAACGATTAGAAAGCCTTCGCGGATATGGACAGATTCCGCGTGGCCGAGACAAGGCAGCGCAACGCCTCACCAACAATGAGATCGCACGCGCTGTTTTAGGCTATGTGCCCACGCTAAGCGGATGGGCTGGGCATGTGGCACTAATAATGAGCGACCTTCGACCGGTTGGTGGCGTCTCCGCGTCGTTTAGAGAGGCGGCTTCTCTTATTGATGCGATGGCAGCTCTTCTCTGCAATGATGAAGACTGCAATGCGCTTGTTTCGCTCACGCTCTCCTTGGCCCGAATTCCTGGAAACGATGAATACCAAGCTAAGTTGCTTTTTGAGGACGGCGGCCCACGGAAAATCGCTTCATATGTCTCAAAATACGCACTGATGCTGGCTGCAACCGGGGCAGAAAAGACTTTCGACCCTGATCGACCTCTGTCAACCAACACACGCCAACTCGTCCTGAGCCGAGCGTTCTTTCGTAGCTTGAAAAACGAAGTCGATCTGTCACGGCAATTAAACCGACCATTAGAGACCGATTGGCGTGAATATGGAAAAGAGGAAGAGCGCAACGCCTTCCACAAGCGCCTCGGTGCGCGCAGAGGGTCAAGGTTTTTGAATCTTGGCGTCGACACGACGGTCACTTGGCCAAAGGACCCGACGCGGGTCGAGTTTGGCGGCCATCATTTCGTGCTGTTCCCAAAGACAAAAGAGAACTCGCATTCGATCAGCATTGACCTACAGGGCGAGCGTATCAATGCAGAAGACGCTAGGACTCTTCTCAACCGCTTTTTGAGTGTTCTCACTTGGTGTGATAATCGTCACGCTATCCTGCGAGAAGGTTGGTCTGGAAATCCTATACCTGTGCCCGTGCCAAGGCGTGACATGGCTTTCTCCACTATGATGACTTGGATGTTCTATCGGTCAATGCCGGAGGATGAAACGTTGCTAAATTGCCTTTCCTACTACAGGGAAGGATTGAATGCTGCCGAGGCCGAAATTGCATCGCAGGAAGTGCTGAGCTTCTTCAAAGTCTTCGAAATGAGGCGCGAAGGCCCCGAAGTCAGGAGTTGGATAGAGAAGGAGTTTGACGCAGCTTGTAAGAATGTCCAACCAGAGTATTTAAAGCGTTTCGATGACGACAGACAGGAAAAGGCAGTTGAAAAATACGTGTATGAAAATTGTCGCGTCGCATCCGCACACGCCTCCAAGAAATTTAGATCCGACGCCGATATGTCTTTCGAAACGCGCAGGTTATCTGTCGCTGCTGAAATTATGAGGGCTTTGGCACGGCACTACATACGAACGGAGTTCAATTTCTCAGATTCGTATTTGAGCGACGAAAAGGTCTATGGCGGCCATTGATTCGCTGCACAGCGTCCAGCACAAAGGGCTGCGTCCTGACGTTTTTCGCGAGGTGTTTTGTTGACCGCTTCCCGTGTTTTTTGCCCGTCGATGAAGGCGCGTCGTTCGGCTCGAACGGGCGCAAAAGCAGTCGTCAGGAGATGGATGATCAGCTGGCTAAGTTCGCCCAGTCCAGCCGTTTCCTTTCGGTCGCTCGAGCGGCGGAAATTAGGCCGATATAGGACAGGCAACTCTTTGGTATCAAGGCGCTGCCTGTGCCCCATATCCAAACGTCGGAAGTGTGACCACTTAAGGGTCGGCGGGCCTCGACGACGCGCCAGTCATCGCCGATAGTGGCTCCATGTCCCGCCTCGTTTATCTCGACCAGAACGCGTGGGTGACACTCGCCAAGGGCGCATGGGACAAGGCGCGCTATCAGGAGGAGCACGAGGCGCTAACCAAGGTCGTCGGCTTGGTAAAATCTGGCTCGATCAGCATACCGCTGAGCTTCACCAACATTTACGAGACCTTGAAGGTCAACGTGTTACAACGGCGCGCAAACTTGGCTCGAACGCAGGTAATGCTAAGCGGTGGTATCGTTTTCCGCGGACGGCGCCGGATCCTCGCCGAGACCTTGGCTGCCTACATCGCGGATAGGCACGAGATCAGCCGCCCCGCTCCGCCTGAGCGATGGTTCCTGTCCGACTTATGGTTTGAGGCGACGAGTGATTACTCGCCTGCGACCTATGGGTTTGCAATTTCGGAACGCTTGTTAGGGCTCATTCGTCAGGATCCCGGCCAAGCGCTGTTTGACTACCTAGTCTACGGCGACGAGGACGTGAGGCTCGAGGCCGTGCGCCGCTACAGTATAAGTTCGGCAAACCTCATCTCGCGCGTTGAGTCCCGACGCACGCTCGTCGCTGGTGAGACCTTTGCTTTAAGGAAGCGAGCATACTGCGCCCAGATGGTAATTGATGAACTCGACTTTGTTTTCGCCACCGCAGGTTCCTTGGGGCTCGGCTGGAGTACCGTCGCCGATATCGGATCCTCGTTTGTGCGCAGTATGATGGTCGACGTACCAATCCTCAACGTGGAAAGCGAGCTAGTCGTTCGTCTCGAAGATCAGGGGCGGGCCATATCGGAGAACGATTTGCGAGATATGGCCGCATTCATCAGCGCACTGCCGCTCGCCGACGTGATCGTCGCAGAAAAGCACTTCGTGAACCTCGCGCGCCAAGCTCGCCTCGACGAGCACCACGAGACGACGCTGCTGACATCGATCTACGACCTCTAAGTTCGGATTAGGCAACGTCGAAGAGTTTTCGGCGTCTCTTCACATGACTTAAGGCGACCGTCATGTATTTAGTCTTTGGCTTGCAACCACCATTTCATGGCGACGTCCAGCACCGCGTGAGCTTCTTTTATGAGTTTGATGTCGCGCGCCCATTGGCCGTCGGGCCCTCCCGTCAACTTCTCACCATGAAGATAGCTGTTTCTGACTCGGCAGACTCGCTGGACGATCAACTCATGCACGTTGGTGATAGGGACAGGAACTTCAGGTGTCCACTGGAGGTCGCTCGTAAGCCTGCGAGGTGGTACACCAATCAGTGTCTTGGCGATCCCCATTTCGACGACGGCAGAAAAGAAGTCTTCGCCGAGATTCTGAGCAAGTGCATTCCAATCCGCTTGCGTTACTTCTCTGTTGTGCCGAAGAATGCCAGAACGTTTCATTGCGTATTCTGCTTCACCGAATGCGCGAGCGAGGTCGGCGGCTGCTTTGTATGGGTCATTCACTTGGATGTTCCGTAATCTCCGGTGCTTCACCGGGCATAACGGGCGCGGAGGCGCCATTAAAGAAACAAGCTTCCAACCACTACTTCCGGCGATGGTCCGCTGGAGGCACCACAAGGTCGAAATCGTCTAGAACAATTGACCGCCGCAATGATATCTAAAGTGGAAATACACTTGCCAACTTAGCATGCGCTTGTTCACATAGTACTTTCGATGAGGGGAAGGTTGAACCATGACCGAGAGCCACGAGCCGCGCCCTCTCCACCTACATACCGTGGAGAGCCTCTGCAAAGATCTTATCAGTGGACGAGCTGTTGGTACGGGTAAAAATAACGAAGCGTTCTCGCTTGAAAGCCGTCAAGCGCGGGCAATTTTGAATTGGTATAGCGGGCGGTCTGACCGTTGGGCATCAAGTGTCCAGCTGAACGACATAGACGCAATTGTTGATGCAAGCCTGCTGGCGCCACCTGAGTTGCCTGGCGTTCCCATAAATCACGAAGTCTCTAAGCGCCGCCTTCGGTTGGCTAAGATTACTGCACATCGTTTCGGAGGCCTGCACGCATATTCAGTTGGTGGAAATACTCCTGAGAAATTCGAGTTCGAACCCAAGGCAGATATTTCCCTATTCGAGGGCTGGAACGGCTCGGGGAAAACGTCCATCCTGAATGCTGTAATTTGGTGTCTGACAGGACAGTTGCTGCGACCTCAGCGTAAACCGGAACCCGGCAATCAAGAGTTCGATTGTCATATCGAACGGGAGTCGGAGAATGACGATAAAAACTCATCGACGACGCATTCATTAACACCAGTAACTCCGCTTCCAGATCCCGAGAAGTTCAAACCTGATTCTCAATCCTCGAAATTGCCCATCGATACTTGGGTCGAGCTAATATTTGCCGACGAGGACGGCTCTCTACTGCCACCACTCAGGCGAAGTCAGTCGCGCACAACCCGCGGCACACTTCAAGAAACCGAGCCTGATATCTCGGCACTAGGGCTTGATCCAATTGCAGTTGAAGTCGGCACCGCGATGCCCGGCATGATCCCATTTATTCAACTGGGAGGGGTTTCTGAACTTGGGAAAGCAATTGCCCAGCTAACTGGATTATCGAGCCTTGTGGATCTTTCGAAACACTCGCAGCGGGCCCATGACAGAATCAAGAAGGACCTAAGCCGCGACCGACAGGATGAAATTGCGCAATCCGACAGCACGTTCAATCTGTCCCGAGACGATTTGACCGAGTTGATAGCCGAGCAGCAAGAGCTCGCTCCCGCGAGCGAAATACCGAAACCATCCTACGATAAAGGACTCGAAGCTGAGCTTGTAGCTCTAGATGAGCACTTCCAAGGCGCTCAAAGCAAAGCACTTAGCGATGCCAAAACCATTTTGGGTAATACATTCGACCCTACCGACAGAGAAGCTCGGGCCGATCTTGAGGAAAACCTGATGGCTGCCCGTGGGAAAATGGGCCAACTCTCCCTATTGCCTAGCGCTGCTCGCTTGAGCGGTCTCGCCAGCGTAGACTCAAAACAGCTAACTGTAGCTGACAAAATCATTTCCGAAATTGTTGAGGAGGCCAGGGAATTAGCGGAACTCGCTAAAGAGCCCTCTAAATCCCGCCGACTGCAGTTATATGCGCGAGTCGCTAACTGGATGAAGACCCATGACCTAATCAAATTTGACCATTGTGCAGTTTGCAAGGCCGACCTTAGTGAAGTGCATGACGACGAACTCGGCGGTCTGGTTCAAGAACACCTCAAGCATGCAACAGAGGTAGATTCCCAACTCATTGGTCAGACTTTATCCGATTGGGTTCGAAGTCGCATGGGTCAAATGTCACAATCTCTAGCGCAACCATTAGCGGCGGAGCTTCGAAAGGACTTGCCTCAGTCGCCAGGCCAATTGATAGCTAAGGCACTTAGCATAGAACTATTCGATGGAGAGACGTTCAACGGTGCTCTGTCTGGGCTGCACGATGATCTAATATCGCTTTGCACGAAGACGATTGAAACGCTCCCACAATTCTCCGAGCCGAAGGTCATTGTTCTTGCCACAGAGAACGTAGATGAGAGCGCGGAGCTTGAGAAGCAATTAAATCGTCTATCAAGAGCGGTCGCGTTCGCGAGGTGGCGACACAAACACGTAGAAAACGTCAAGAAAGCGCTAGAAGTAATCGTCGGCAAAAAGGGAACACAATCCGCCCTCCCGATCACAGCCGATTCCTCACTGCTCGAGAAACTAGCGGCCCTTGAAACTATCGTCGCAAACGCAACTCCAACCACAACTGCGTTGAGCTTGTGCGGACGGATGACAGCGGCGCTGAAAATCCGAAGAGCGAAAGAAAAGCGGCTGACGGAATATAATATTGCGCGCCAAGGCCTGCTGGAAGTTGTCACGCTTGGTTCACTCGCAGAGGCCCAAGTCGAGGAACTCAGGCGCCTTCTTCAAGATCGCGCTAATCATTGGCGCGGAAAAATTTATAGCAACGCCTATTCTACTAGCGGCCACAGCCTGGCTCATTCAGCGATGGACTCAAAGGGGGCGCTAACCGTTTTGGTGGGCTCCAATGGGGCTTCTGCGCCAGCACAACACATCTCAAATGCGTCCGCTCTACGCGCCACGCTTTTCGGCTTTTTCTTGGCGTTTTGGGAGTATGTTCTGAAGGAGCGTGGGGGGCTAAAGCTCCTCATCCTCGATGATCCACAAGAGCTATTAGATAACGACAACAGAGATCATCTCGCGCGGTCCCTGCCTAAGTTTGTCGAGGCTGGAGCACAGGTGTTGGTCACTACGTATGATCGCCTGTTTGCTCGCACCGCAGTAAGCGAGGGTCGCAAACAAGGAATGATTGAACATCGTAGTGTTCACCCGGTCAACGTCGTTCGAAGTACGGTCGAAGTAGCTCCCGCCATTGAAGAGCTAGATCGAAAACGCCTCGCTTTTGAAAGCTCACCTGATGACGCGCTGAGGGCCCAGGACTATGCGTCAGAGATTCGTGCGTTCGTCGAAGCTCGCTTAGCCGACCTATTCGACGATCCCGCCTACCCCGCCTTTTCTGCCCCCTCATCGGCTCCGACATTTATGGACCACATGCATCGGTTGCGCGGATTAGTCCGCTCTCCGCCAAACGAACTTTTTCGCAATTCTCTGATACGCGATTTCGCCCAAGACCCAGCATTGCGAGACGGTGCGCCGTGCCTAGTTTTAATCAACAAAGCGCACCATCAGAAGGCAGCCATTACCTACAACGAAGTATATCAAGTTAAAGACGACCTAAGACGGGCAAGGAGCGCATCCGAAGCACTTCATGAAGAGTTCCGACGCTGGCGATGGCGCGAACCTGCAAAGGAAGGAATTGCCAAAATTGTTTCTCTTGCGCCTAGCATGAAACCAAAATTCGAGGTCGATGTGCACCCAGACCTAGCCGCGTTCACTGGTTCTATTCCCAGCGGAGGCAGTCAAGACATAAGTGAGGAGCGACTTGGAGATGTATGGTTTGACGATAAAGCTTTCTACTATGTGCGAAACGAGAACCTAGGATTCTCCGCGCCAGCGGGCTCTGTGGTGATAGTCGAATGTACTCCAAAACCAGGCAACGACAGGAACCTCGTGATTGCTCGAAGAGGTGATACTACCCTTGCACGCAGGCTGCTGCGACCGAAGGAAGGCGCGCAGTTTATTGCTCTGGCCGCCCAGACTCCTGATCCACGAAAAAGCCCGCCTACGGTAATGGTGGACCCTGCCGAAGTTCAGATCCATCGTATTGTGGGAGTGCTGTTTGAAAACATACCTCCTCCGAAAAGCAATACTGAAGCAGTTCAAGTCTCCGAAGCGCCTGGGCTAGCGAAGATTGAGACTGCCTATCGAGTTCGTGCAGAAAGTGCGCTTCCGCTGGCCCTTCCTGGCCAACTCGTCCTCGGCGGCCCCCGGATCAGCGCCGATGAATTGAATCAACACGAAGGCCAACTCGTCGCTCTGACATTGGCCGATGGCCAAAGCATTTTCAAACGCATTGGTCCTAAACTCTCAGGACCGCTGGCTCCAACACGACTTTTTGAATCAATTGGCGGCTTGGGCGCATCTGAAGTGATACTCACGGAGCCTATCGAGGGGTTCGAAGCCATGCCGCACATGCTGTATGCAAGAGCCGTTCTTGGAGTTCTGTACGAATGATTGTTACCCTAACGCCCCAAGCCAAAGAGACCTTGCGCCAGTGCATTCGGATAGCGAGGCAGAGGCGGCATGGGAGGCGGTGGACTCTTACGAGAAAGCAGAAGCAACATAAGGTCCTGCACGTGAGCGCGATCCGCGATATCTTTCAATCCTATCCGACTCGCCGCATTTGCTGCGACATGATGCGAGGGACGCGGCTGGTCCTGCAAAGGAGGCTGTAGTTCGTAGCGCAACACGGTTTCGAAGTCGCGACTGGTTTCTTCGTCTTCAACCGAAAACAGATGAACGTGCGTCACGCCTGCTTCAAGAGCATGTGGCCATTTTTCATGATCGTTACCGAGAAGACGCTTGCCGAGGTTACCCGCGATGCCCGTATAAAGCGGTGTGTGAAAGAGTGGGTTTGAGCGTTCCCACTTCGTCATGATATAATTGCCGGACTCTCTCAGTGCATTCAGCATATCGGGAGCTAATTGCTGCTGGACGGGTAATACGCGGGCAGTTATTCCAAACCATTGGTAGGTATTCATTTCAAAGCCTTTCTTAAAGCTCAGACAAATCCCCCGTTCCGAATCACCTTTACCATAGGGAAGGCGTGGCGTCTGCATAAATTAGAACCAAGGGCGAACACGACACCCTGCCCCAATCAGCAATCAGACCGACGTTGCATCGCAAACCGACCCGCCCGAGTGTTCAACTGTCCTTTTCATGGGCAGGCACCCCCAGAGCCACCAAGTGATACACCCGGGCTTGAAAACAGCGGTGTATCGTTGTGTCTATACCCCGCGAATACTTGTATCTATTGGGTTTTCTGTGGATTATTTACCCCAATCCACGCCGCCCCCGGGCATCATCCCCTCAATAACTACGGCAAGTTTCCCGATTTCGATCCCCAGCCGAGCCCCTGACGGGAAACTTGAACGACTAAACCGGCAATCGTTGCTTCCAATAGTCCAGCAACAATGCGCCGGAAGGCAATCTCTTCTGTTCAATGGTTCGAATGAAGCACTTTTGAGCAATTAAAAATGAGGCTTGCACATGCGCAATTTGCGGCGTCTGCGCAGCGTAAGTTATTTTACTCCTGACATCATAAAGATCGCGTACAATTGAACATAGACCATCTCGTTCTGAGAGATCATTGGACAGGTGCGTCGCAATGCAAGCGCTCAGCTTCTTTTGTGATTCCAGGTTGTCCCGGTCGATACAGTGCTTCGAGTGCCGACCAGATAAGCAACATCGCGCTACTGAGTGTGTCGGCCGAATGGCATGCGTCCAATGCCCTGAACGCGAGCCCGAACCGGGAATCGTTGAGAAGGTCTTCGCTATGTCCAAAATGCGTTCTCAACCATACGAGAGTTTCTTCCAGAATGAATTCATAGTCCTGCGGATTTTCGATCACGAGATGACGCGGGCTCAATTCCAGAGGCCAAAAAATAGGTTCCGATTCTGACGATGCCGCCTGGGAGAAATCGATGTCAGATAGAATTGGCATTCTGATGCCAGCAGGATGATGCAATCGTAGCAGCGCAAGCAACCATCGGACGGTGCCTACTCTGTCTAACGGGGTGGGACGAGAATCTGCACGCAACGAAAGCTGCACTTCAATATCAAAGCCAAGCCCACCTGAGGCCGCCCGCCACGGTGCCGGATGCGCTGCATCGCCAACCGGACGGTTAAACGCGACCATGTAGGGCGCCATAACGTGCGCATAGGTCGCTTTGAGGATCGCGCCTTCCGCCAACTCGAATTCTGGCACATTCATTCGGATACCAGACAAACCGCCGTAAAGATCGATTGCTTTCGGATCAGCGGATTGCTTTCGGCGTGCTTCAACGCGATTTGCGACAGGCTGGGCTTCAGCTAGCTCCGCATTCTTCTCATGGTACGAAGCGCTCCATTGGTCCCTGAGCTCCCTACATTCCTCAGCTTTCTTTCTTTCGACTCTTGGAGCCTCGCTTCCATGCAGCGCCACTATAAGTCCGATGACAAACTTTCCGCTCACTGCATCCCCCTCAGTCTTCTGACGGGTCCTGAATAATCCAGGCTGTGGTTTCTCTTCCCTTCCAATCCTCAACTTCGATCAACTCGATTGAGTAATCAACAAACTCACCGGAGTAGATGAAATCCTTTTTGGTGCGATTTATGGAATAGCAACTGACGAGCGCGTGCAGCGGGGGCACGTAATCAGTCCAGTTGACCCGTCCTTCCGTGTAATTCAATTCGTTTACGGACGATCCATTTCTTCGCGCAGTCAACTGCACTGTGGCGGCTCCCAGCACCATATTCGATCTGTTTTCCACGTATACGCCAAGCGGATAACCGATGGGACATTGCACTACAAATGTATCCTTGGAATACATCAGCTTTCTCGCTTCAGCTCTCAGTTTGCCAGCCTCTTCCTCTTTGCCGCTTTCGTTGGCAGCCCGAAATCGATCTAGGAGGTTGTTGAAGTCAATTCGCTCTTGATCGTCACGTAGAACAGCAACATCGACAGATATTCGCGCCCGAGTTTGCTCTTTCTTTGCGCGCTCTTTGCGAGAATTCATATCCGAGACCATCAAAGCAGCCACAATCGCGGCTATCCCCAGCACCACAATCGTTATGCTCGTGCGAAACAGATTGCCGAGAACGCGAACTATCGTTTGAGCCGAATTTTCGTGCTCCCGAATTGGCGACCAAAACCACATTCCTAGCCAGCGCATTCCTTCCCCTAACTTCGTTGATCTAACCAACGAGATCGAATCAAACTCGGAAGCCCATCTTTTTCAACTATACTACGCAACTCATTCTCTCGTGTGTCCATTCGAATGTTGACCAGTCCGCGCACCGCAACAGCATACACGACGCAATCCAGCGCTTCGTCCGCCCCACCCTTGATCCGCTCCCATTGGCCATAGAGCCGCCCGAGGCCCAAACTGGCTTTCAACCAAAAAACTCGAATGACCGAATTCGGCGAATTCCCGCCGGACGACGAAGGGACGTCGATCGGCTGCAACGGGTGCAAAACCAGACATTAGCCGCAGGTCAATTCGCGTTGTATAATCACGGTTCTGAATGGAGCGCACCAGTGCCAAAAAGCAAATTGATCAGCCTTCCCGAGTACTACAAGTCTCTGGCGCGCCTGAACTTCGA
>JGI24519J20070_1000264_pt1 | contig 15668 bp, 11 predicted proteins | sample LinPmetageLP43_FD_20070 | JGI IMG/M metagenome (IMG submission 20070) | reverse complement strand
ATATAAAAAATGCACTAGCTTCAGCAGAAGATGTTGCTGAGGTGGCTTCTATTGGCGGGCATATTCAAGAGTACCAAATTGAGGTAAATCCTCAATTAATGCGCCAATACAAAATTTCTTTGAAAGATGTGGTTAGTGCAGTTAAGGAGACTAATAAAAATGTTGGAGCCAATACAATCGAAATCAACAATGCAGAATATCTTATAAGAGGCTTAGGTCTTATAAAGAAGATTGGTGATATTGAAAGTACAGTTGTAGTCTCAAATAATTTTGTACCTATTAGAGTCAAAGACGTTGCTAAAGTAACCTTAGGACCAAAGGAACGTAGGGGAATACTAGACAAGGAAGGTGCTGAGGTTGTTGGTGGAGTTGTGGTAAGTAGATATGGCTCAAATCCTCAAAAAGTAATAGCATCCATAAAGGTTAAAATTAAAGAGTTGATTAAGGGGATGCCTTCTAAACAATTAAAAGATGGTTTAATTTCTAAATTAACTATAGTTCCTTTTTACGATAGATCAGAGCTCATTACAAGTACGCTTGACACTTTAAGTTCTGCATTATATTTAGAGATATTAATAGCAATATTAGTGGTTTTAATTATGTTGCGTAATCTTAAAATATCAATTATAATTTCAGCTTTATTACCTGTTGCTGTACTTATGGTTTTTATTGTTATGAAATTATTTGATGTTGAGGCAAATATCGTAGCGTTATCAGGTATTGCAATTGCCATTGGTACAATGGTTGACTTAGGAATTATTTTGTCGGAAAATATAGTCAGAAAATTAGAGCAAGAAAAAAATGATAAATCAATTGATGAGTTGGTTATTGAAGGCGTTGAAGAGGTTTCTGGAGCAATTTTAACAGCTGGGTTAACTACAATTCTAAGTTTTATTCCGGTATTTGTATTAACAGGTGATGAAGGAAGGCTTTTTACTCCATTAGCATTTACGAAAACTGCTGCTTTGCTAGCATCTATGTTTCTTTCGTTATTTGTGATTCCACCATTAATTGCAAAATGTTATAGTATTAACTTCAAAAAATTTAAAGTAAAAGGCTTCGGTTCTTATGTAATAGGTTTATTAGGACTACTTATAATTTTAAATGGATTTTGGATTGGACTAGTTTTATTGGGGCTTATGATAATAAACCTTTTAAAAGAATTTGATGTAATTGTAAATTTAAATTTCAAGACAATAAGAATAGTTTATGTGGTGTTTTCAATTTTGTTAGTGATCACCTATTATTGGAACCCATTAGGGTATGGCAATAATTATTTCTCTGATTTCGTATTTGTTCTATTAGTTACTTTTTTCATTTTAGGTATTCTTTATTTGTTTTATAGATATTATGAAAGAATATTACTTTGGGCAATGGCTAATAGAATGATATTCTTAAGTATTCCTATTATCTTTTTGATTTTAGGGTCTATAGTTTACGCTTCTCTAGGTAAAGAGTTTATGCCAAAATTAAATGAAGGGTCATTTTTATTGATGCCAACATCGACGGCACATTCAGGCGTTTCAGAAAACAAAAAAATATTACAACAATTAGATATGGCTGTTGCATCTATACCAGAGGTGGAAACTATTGTAGGAAAGGCTGGTAGGGTTAACTCAGCTTTGGACCCTGCACCATTATCTATGTTTGAAAATGTTATAATCTATAAAACTGAATTTATGTTAGATGAAAGTGGCGAGCCACTTTCGTTTAAAACTACAGGTGATGGTAAGTTTGAAACTAAAACCGGAGAATTTGTTTCTACTGGATCCGGTATTTCTCAAAATAACTTAATCATAGATACAGATGGTGAGTATTATAGAAATTGGCGTTCACATATAAATAGTGCTGATGATATTTGGAATGAAATAGTTTCCGTTACTAATGTTCCAGGTGTTACTTCCGCTCCTAAGTTGCAACCAATTGAAACTAGGTTAGTGATGCTACAAACTGGCATGCGTTCTTCTATGGGCATAAAAATTTTCGGTCCTAATTTAAAATCTATTGAAAAGTTTGGATATGCCTTAGAAAAAGAATTAAAGCAAATAGGTGAAATTGACAAAGCATCTGTATTTTCAGATAGGCTTGTTGCAAAACCTTATTTAAATGTTGTTTTTGATCGGGATAAAGCTGCGAGATACGGGGTGTCCATTAGTGAATTACAAGAAATATTAGAAACTGCAGTAGGAGGTAAAGTATTCACTCAAACCATTGAAGGCAGAGAACGGTTCGATGTAACTGTTCGTTACCCAAGGGAATTAAGGTCGGACCCTAAAGATTTAGAAAATATAATAGTATCACTACCAGGAGGCAGTTCTATACCATTATCTGAGGTAGCAAATATTAAGTTTGAAAAAGGCCCTCAAATGATTAAAAGTGAGGATGGTTTTTTAACTGGTTACGTATTGTTTGATAAAAATGAAGGGTTGGCAGAGGTTACTGTCGTTGACAAAGTAAAACAAATTATTGAGGATAAAATAGATAAAGGAAATTTAATTGTGCCTGAGGGTGTCAGGTTTAGATTTGCAGGTACCTACGAGAATAATATTCATGCAGAGAAAACCCTATCTTTAATTATCCCATTAGTACTGTTAGCTATATTATTTATACTATATCTGCAATTTAAATCTGTAACCGTTTCGGTTATGATATTTTCAGGAGTTGCGGTAGCCTTCGCAGGTGGTTTTATAATGTTATGGCTATATGGTCAAGGTTGGTTTCTAAATTTTAATTTCTTAGGTAATGAATTAAGAAGTGTATTTAATGTTGTTACTATAAATATGAGTGTAGCTGTTTGGGTAGGTTTTATTGCTCTATTCGGCATTGCAACGGATGATGGTGTTGTGGTTGCTACTTATTTAAAACAAAGTTTTGATGATGTTAAGCCAACGTCAATTGAAGAAATTAGGCTTGCAGTATTAGAAGCAGGTAAAAAAAGAATTCGCCCATGTTTAATGACTACCGCAACTACTTTACTGGCGCTTTTGCCTGTGTTGACGGCAAAGGGCCATGGTAAAGATATTTTAATACCAATGGCTATACCTGTTTTTGGAGGGATGTTAGTTGCCTTGGTGTCATTGCTAATTGTGCCTGTTTTATATGGTTTTTGGCAGGAAACAAAATTGAAAAAATAGAATATAAAAATAATGAGAAGCTTTGGGAAGTATACGAAATACTCAATCTATTTGGCATTGTTACTTTTCGGTTTATTGCTAGGGTATTTACTCTTTAGTGAATCAAAAAAAAGTAGGCAGACTAATAATTTAGAGCATGTAAATCAAGGTGTGTTTACTTGTTCTATGCATTCTAGTATAGATTCTGAAAAGAAAGGAACTTGTCCTATATGTGGAATGGATCTTGTGGAAAGAAGTTTAGATAATGTTTCTGACTCTAATAATCATTTTGAAATGAGTGAGAGAGCGGTTGCACTGGCGAATATTCAGACGAGTGTAATTGAAATTAAAACTCAAAATGGGAAAATAGATTTGTCAGGTGAAATTACTTCTAATGACAAAACAAATGCAATTCAGACTACTTTATTTGATGGTCGTTTAGACAAATTAGATGTAAACTATATAGGAGAGTATGTTAGAAAAGGTCAAGTTATTGGAACCATTTATAGTCCAGATTTATATTTAGCTCAAGATAAATTGTTGACGTCAGCCTCATATAAGGATACTCATGAGAAATTGTATGCCGCGGCAAGAAATACCTTAGGGCTTTGGAAATTAACAGATAAGCAAATAGAGGATTTATTAAAGACAGGAAAGCCTATTCAGAATTTCCCCTTAGTTGCCGATGTAGCTGGTACCGTTGTTGAAATAATAGCTTCAGAAGGAAATTACTTTAAGCAAGGTGATGCTTTGTTTAAAGTTTCTCGATTATCAACGGTTTGGGCAGTTTTCCAGGCATACGAAAATCAAATACCTTTTTTGAAAATAGGGCAAGAAATTGAAATTAGTTCAGAGGCTTTTAAGGGGGAGCTAGTTGTTGCGAAAATATCATTTATTGAACCTATTTTAGATAGAGTCAATAGAGTGGTTTCGGTTAGGGTAGAAATTTCAAATAAAGACGGAAAATGGAAGCCGGGAATGTTTGTTGAAGGTAAAGTTATTGTTGGTGATAATGATGAAAATTTTTTGATGGTTCCTAAGAGTGCCGTTCTTTGGACAGGTGAACGATCTGTAGTTTATAAAAAAACAGTTTCTTCTAAGCCGGTTTTTGAGTTGTTACGAGTTAATTTAGGTGAATCTGTAGGTGATAATTATATAGTTTTAGGTGGTTTAGAGATGGGTGATGAAATAGTAACAAATGGAACTTTCGTAATAGATGCGGCAGCTCAATTACAAGGTAAAAATTCAATGATGTATTCTAATGAAGTTGATTTAGAACAAAATGAAATGTATCAAGAAAATACAAATAAGTTGTCACATGAGCAGAATTTAAAGCTGAAAAAGGCTTTCCAGGTTTATTTTAAGTTGAAGAACGAGTTTGTAGATTCTAATTCAGAAGAATCAGTTAAACTTGCAAATGAACTCAAGAATGGTCTTAATTCAATTGACAAAACTAATATGTCCAAAAACTTAACATCAATTATAGAAGAGGCAATAGTCTCTCTTGCTATCATTGAAAAGAATAAAAGTCTGGATAAGAACCGTTTTGGGTTTAAAAGTTTATCCAAGGCTATGATATCTATGTCTACCCAAATAACTGATTATGGAAGCCCTATATATGTTCAACATTGTCCAATGGCAGATAACAATGCTGGTGCAGATTGGTTAAGTCTAGAAAAGGCTATTAAAAACCCTTATTTTGGGAATAAAATGTTAACCTGTGGTAGTGTGGTCAAGATAATAGAATAGCATCATAAATATTCTAAAACTCTTTCTAGTGCCATTCCTCTCGAACCTTTTATAAGTATCGTGGAGTTTTCTTGAATTTGATTTTCCTTTAAATAATCTTTTAGATTATCAAAACTCTTTAATTTGGTTGCAGTGGTTTTAGTGTGGTTAAAATTCTCACCTATTAAAAGTACCTGTTCAAAATTTAGCTTTTTGGTTAAATCAGCAATATTTTGATGTTCTTCTTTTGCTGTACTTCCTAATTCGAACATATCACCAAGAATTAAAAATTTTCTGTCTTTTTTCAAGGAGTAAAAGTTTTCGAGGGCTACAGTCATACTAGAGGGATTTGCATTGTAAGCATCTAGTATTATATAATGTCCATTAGTATTTAATATTTGGGATCTATTATTGTTGGGAGTGTATTTTTCAATAGCGTTTTTTACCTCACTTAAATCAACATTGAAATATTTTGCTATTATAATCGCCGCACAGCAGTTAGTAAAATTATAAGCACCAATTAAGTTGGATTTTATAATCGTATCCTCAACTTTTATAGTAACAAATGGTTGGGCTTCTACTAATTTAATGTTGTAGTACTTAGAATTTTCTGAGCTAAATCCATATTTTTTAGTGTATGTGCCAAGTTTCTCTAATTGGATTGGGTCATCAGCATTTAAGAAAATAGACTTATTATTTAAAATCAAGTAATCATACAATTCACTCTTACCTTTTTTCACTCCTTCAATTCCGCCAAAGCCTTCTAAATGAGCTTTGCCAAAATTAGTGATGTAGCCAAAATCTGGTTCTGCTATTTTACATAAGAATTCTATTTCCTTTAAGTGATTTGCACCCATTTCAATAATAGCAATTTCAGTATCTGGTTGTATTGTCAGAAGTGTTAAAGGAACACCGATATGGTTGTTTAAATTACCTTTGGTGGCTACCGTTTTGTAAGTTTTACTTAGTACAGTGTTAATTAATTCTTTAGTGGTGGTTTTACCGTTACTACCTGTTAAGCTAATAATTTTAGCACTACAGTATTTTCTATGGAAATTGGCTAATTCTTGTAAAGCTGTTAGAACATCTTTTACTAGAATTGTCCTGTCATTAAGAATATATTCTTCTTCGTCTATAATTACTAAACTTGCTCCACTGTCAAGGGCTTTCTGCGCATATAGATTGCCGTTGAAATTTTCTCCTTTGAGAGCGAAGAAAATATCATTCGTTTTAATCTTTCTAGTGTCAGTGCTAATAGAAGGGTTTGCTAAAAAAGCAGAATGTAAATCTTGAATTTTCATAAAATCGAAGATAAAAAAAAGCCCTTTAAGAAAAGGGCTTTTTTTAGTTCGTAAAGAGAAAAATTATTTAGCTTTTTTTCCTCTAACTGTTTTGTTTTTTGTTTTTGATTTTGAACCAACTCTAGACATTGCACATCTAAAGCCGATGTAATCAGTAGCCATATATTGAGGCAAGTATCTTCTTTGCGCAGGGTCTAACCAATAAGCTCTATCTCTCCAAGAGCCACCTTTGTAAACTCTAACTTCATCATTAATTAAGGTAGTTCTATTGTTTGAAGAATCATAACCTTTAACAAGATTTCCTAATGAATCTCTTTCAACCGAATGCTTAGGAGAGTTATACATTTTCTTATTTGGGTCTTCATCTTCACCATCATTAAATCTGTCATAAAATCTTGATGAACCAGAATCACCATCTCTGTAGCCTCTATTATCGCTAGAAGAGAAATTTGTTCTTAAATAAGTTTCTTCTTCATCAACAGGTACCATTTTTATTTCACCTGGTAAATTTACTGCAACTACTTTTCCGTTTGGTAAAGTATCATATACAATAGAATCTCTTAAGATGTTTACTTTTCCATCTTCGCCAATAGCGGTTTTCATGTATATATTACCTCTGTAGTAGTTAAAATCACTTACTTCGTCATCAACTATTGGTCGGTAAACATCAGCTGTCCATTCTGCAACGTTACCAGCCATATCATAAAGACCTAAGTCATTTGGCTTGTAAGACATTACTTGTGCTGTAATATCGGCACCATCGTCAGACCAACCTGCAATTCCGCCATAATCACCTTTACCTTGCTTAAAGTTAGCTAACTGATCACCTCTACCAACACGTTGTCCGTTTCTAGTGTAATCACCTTCCCAAGGATATTTTTTTCTACCTCTGTAATTGTTATATTCTCTTTGACCAACTTGAGCCTGAGCAGCATACTCCCATTCAGTCTCTGTAGGTAGTCTGTATTCTGGCATAATAATACCACTACTTCTTTTTGCGAAAGCGGACGTACTATCCTTTTTCATTTTTCCTTGTAGAGAATCAATTTGTCCATTATAAACAGATTCTGGTCTGTTTAAGTAAGCTTCGGTACTAAAAGTACCTTGTACTTCTCCTGTAGCAGCTTGATATTTTGCGTCTTCAGATAAGTAACCTTCTCTTTCTAGCATTACCTCGTTTACACGGTCTGTTCTCCATTCAGCAAATTGTGTTGCTTGAATCCAGTTTACACCTACCACTGGGTATTCTGCATATGCTGGGTGTCTCAGGTAATTATTTGTCATTGTTTCGTTGAAGCCTAATCTATTCCTCCAAACCAAAGTATCTGGTAAAGCACCAACATAAATATTTGTGTACTTAGGATTTTCTGGAGGGTAAACACTCTTTAAATAATCAAGGTATTCCAAATACATTACATTGGTTACCTCTGTCTCATCCATGTAAAAAGATTGTACATGTTGCGATGTAGGGGTGTTGTTCCAATCGTGCATAACATCATCTTGTACTTTACCTTTGGTAAAAGTACCACCTTCAACAAATACTAATCCTGGAGCGGTTTCTTGCTCTTTGAAATCGGTATTGTATTGAAAACCACCTTCCTTGGCATTTATTTTCCAACCTGTAGCTCTAGACGTGTTTTTTGAAGATGAAGATTTAGAACAGCTACTAACTGTTAATCCTCCTACGATTACCGTGCATGAGAGTACAACTTTTATTAAATGTTTTTTCATAATTAGGACTTGAGTTCAATTTTCATATACTATAGTAGTTTGGTCGCTATAGAAATATGATACTGTAATTTCTTTTAATTTGTTTGTCACTTTCGCTCAATAGAACGGTGTTTTTATGAGAATATTTTATAATTGAAAATAATTTTAAAAATCTCAAATCGAACTGTCAATAAATTTAGGCTCGCTTAAATAGGTAAACGCTTAAAACAGCTAATTAGTATGGTTTTAAATATTTCTTTTAGAATGAATATGTAACTATATGTTTTTGGAATAAATTACTGGAAAGAATACTTATACTTTTAAGGTGGGAATAAAATTTTGTAAAAAATAGATATTCATGCAAGATAACGGGAAAATGTGCGTTTACATGTAAAATATAAGAGCTCGAAATAGGTTAATCACTATATTTCACCTTTAAAAATTTAAAGAACTATTTTAAGATGAGAAAAATTTCAATAATTTTCTTTGTATTGATTATCGGTAAAGTTTTTGCGCAAGATGATCAGCGTGTGATTACTACGGCTGTTCCATTTCTGACAATTGCGGCAGACGCTAGATCTGCAGGTATGGGGGATATGGGGGTTGCAACTTCTACAGATGCATTTTCTCAACAGTGGAACCCTGCTAAATTTGCTTTTGCTGAGCAAAAAATTGGAATAGGTGTTAGCTATACTCCTTATTTAGAAAGTATAATTACAGATATCTCTTTGTTAAACGCTAGTTTTTACAACAAAATAGATGACCAAAGTGCTTTTGCGGTTAGTTTACGTTATTTTACATTGGGTGAGATAGAATTGAGACAATTTGCCAATGATCCAGGAACAATAGCAAAACCTAATGAATTAGCATTAGATGGTTCATATTCTTTAAAGTTAAGTCCAACTTTCTCAATGGCTGTCGGTGGTAGATATATAAGGTCTAACTTAAAATTACCGCAGAATGGATCGGAAGATTCTCAAGCGGCTGGTTCATTCGCAGTAGATGTAGCGGGTTACTACAGGTCTAGGGAAATTGCCTATAATAATTTTGATGGTAGATGGAGAGGTGGTTTTAATCTTTCTAATATTGGTGGTAAGATTCAATATGATGAAGGTGGTCAAGAAAACTTTTTGCCAAGTAAATTAAGTGTTGGTGGTGGTTTTGATTTTATTTTAGATCAGGACAACGTAATTGGTGTCACTACAGAATTCAGTAAATTACTTGTGCCAACACCTCAGGATTATGATGGTGACGGAGATGTGGATGCTGCAGATAATGATATTTACCAAAATGAAAGTGGGTTCAGCGGTATTTTTAATTCTTTTTCAGATGCTCCCGATGGATTTAGTGAGGAATTAAAAGAATTTACATGGGCTCTAGGAGCTGAGTATACTTATCAAGATGCTTTCATGTTAAGGACAGGGTATTTTAATGAAAGTGAAGAGAAAGGGTCTAGAAAGTTCTTTACCTTAGGGGCTGGATTTAAATTTAAAGCGGCACAAGTAGATTTGTCATACTTATTTTCAACTTCTCAAGTTAGAAATCCATTGGAAAATACACTTCGTTTTTCTCTTACATTTAATTTAGGTGAAGAGTTTTACAACGATTAATTTTAAAGATTTTATATTTTAAAAACCTGCTTTTAGCAGGTTTTTTTTATATACCTATATTTTTATGGTGTTTTTTTAACGACACCAGATTTATATTTGTAGATTGAAAAACAAAATAAACATATGATTAACCGAAAGAAGATAAGTTTTGATGTTACGGTGTACGATGCATTCAATGAATTAAATGATGCGGACCAAACTTTAATGTCAGCGGCTGTTAATGCTAGGCAAAGAGCATATGCCCCTTATTCAAGTTTTAATGTAGGTGCATCTGTATTATTGGATAATGGAGAAATCATAGAGGGTAATAATCAAGAAAATGCATCTTATCCATCGGGCTTGTGTGCAGAAAGGGTGGCTGTTTTTTATGCAGGAGCTAAATACCCAGGTATGCACATAAAGGCTATTGCAATTACCGCGGCATCTTTAAATCATGAAGTTAATGAGCCTGCCGCGCCTTGTGGTAATTGCCGACAAGCAATTTCTGAGTATGAATTTAGACAAGGGGAACCTATAAGAATTTTATTAATGGGAGAGACTGGTAGTGTAATTGAGTGTAATTCTTTAGCAGATTTATTGCCGTTAGGATTTAATAGTAGCTTTCTTAATTGATGATTTTTGCAAAAAAGTATTGTAAATAAACACGTTATATACTTTATTTGTTAAGCATATAATTTCTTAATGGATTTGCTTCTATTATTTTTATCGGTTCATTTATATGTGTATTTTTGCTCTTCTTGTATACCTTGGTCATGTTACCTTGGTTATCAATTAAGAATTTAAACCTTTAGTTAAAATTGATGAAAAAAATCACCAAGGAAACATATTTAAAATGGTATGCAGACATGCTATTTTGGAGAAAATTTGAGGACAAATTGGCTGCTGTGTATATTCAGCAGAAGGTAAGAGGGTTTTTACATTTGTATAATGGGCAAGAGGCTGTTTTGGCTGGTGCACTTCATGCAATGGATTTAACCAAAGACCGAATGATAACCGCTTACAGAAATCACGTTCAACCAATTGGTATGGGTGTTGATCCTAAAATGGTTATGGCAGAACTATTTGGTAAAGTAACCGGTACCTCAAAAGGTATGGGTGGTTCAATGCATATTTTTTCAAAAGAACATCGTTTTCATGGTGGTCATGGTATTGTAGGAGGGCAAATTCCTTTAGGTGCGGGTATGGCTTTCGGCGATAAGTATGCAGGTAGAGATAATGTTACTTTGTGTTACATGGGCGATGGTGCCGTAAGACAAGGAGCGTTACATGAAACTTTTAACTTAGCTATGTTATGGCAATTACCAGTTGTTTTTATTTGTGAAAACAATGGTTATGCGATGGGTACTTCGGTAGCAAGAACATCTTTTTCTACAGAAATATGGAAATTAGGTTTAGGTTATGAAATGCCTTGTGGACCGGTTGATGGAATGAATCCTGTTACTGTTGCTCAAGAAATGAGTAAAGCTATTGATAGAGCACGTAGTGGGGGCGGACCAACTTTCCTTGAAATGAAAACTTATAGGTATAGAGGTCATTCAATGTCAGATGCACAGCATTATAGAACGAAGGATGAAGTTGAAGAATACAAAAAGATAGATCCAATTACTCAAGTATTGGATATTATCAAAGAAAATAATTATGCAACAGACGCTGAAATCAAAGAAATTGACAAGAATGTCAAGGCTATGGTTAAGGAGTGCGAGAAGTTTGCAGAAGAATCAGATTATCCACCAGTAAACCAATTATATGATATGGTTTACGAACAAGAGGATTTTCCATTTGTTCAACATAAATTATAATTAGATGGCTATAGTAGTAAATATGCCCCGTTTAAGCGATACCATGGAAGAGGGAACGGTAGCTAAATGGTTAAAAAGCGTTGGAGATAAAATAGAAGAAGGAGATATACTGGCTGAAATTGAAACTGATAAAGCGACGATGGAGTTCGAATCTTTCAATGAAGGGACCTTATTACATATAGGTATTCCAGAAGGTGATACTGCTCCTGTTGATAGTTTGTTGGCAATTATCGGTGACGAAGGTGAAGATATTTCAGCTTTGTTAGGTGGTGGTGCATCAGTTTCTGAATCAGAAGCAAAATCAGCTGAAGAAGAAGTCGTAGTCGAAGATAATTCTGAAGAAGTACAAAGCGGTGGTGAAATTCCTGAAGGAGTTGAAATAGTTAAGATGCCCCGTTTAAGTGACACCATGGAAGAAGGTACTGTGGCTAGTTGGTTGAAGAAAGTTGGTGATGATGTAGAAGAAGGGGATATACTAGCGGAGATTGAAACAGACAAGGCTACAATGGAGTTTGAGTCTTTCTATAATGGTAAGTTGTTGTATATAGGAATACAAGAAGGTGAATCTTCTCCTGTAGATGCGGTTTTAGCGGTAATAGGTCCGGAAGGTACAGATGTTGATGCTGTTTTAAGTAACAAATCTGGTGGAGCTAAAAAGAGTGTCTCAAATAATACTGAAAAAGAAGAAGAGAAATCTTCTGTTGCATCCGATAATAATGAGGTTTCAAAATCAGTTGCAGATGGAGAAAGAATTTTTGCATCTCCTTTGGCTAAGAAAATAGCGGCTGATAAAGGTATTGATTTAGCAAAGGTTTCTGGTTCTGGCGATAACGGTAGAATTATTAAAAAAGATATAGAGAATTATACTCCAAGTGCAAGTCCTGCACCAGTTGCGGCTCCAAGTGTAAAAACTGAAAATGCAATTGCTTCACAACCGGTTTCTATGGCTTTGCCATCTGGTGAAGAAGGGACGGAGGAAGTTAAGAATTCTAATATGCGTAAGGCTATAGCCAAAGCATTGGGGAATTCTAAATTTAATGCACCACATTTCTACCTTACGATTGAAGTGGACATGGATAACGCGAAAGCATCTCGTGCTCAAATTAATAGCTTGCCAGATACTAAAGTATCATTTAATGATATGGTGTTGAAAGCTTGTGCTATGGCACTTAGAAAACATCCTCAAGTAAATACTTCTTGGAACGGAGATACAACAAAACAACACAAACATATTCATATGGGTGTTGCCGTAGCTGTTGACGAAGGTTTGGTTGTACCTGTGGTGAAGCATGCAGATTTATTAGGTTTAACACAGATTGGTAGTGCGGTTAAAGACTTAGCGGGTAAAGCTAGAAACAAAAAAATAGCACCTTCAGAAATGGAAGGTAGCACGTTTACGGTTTCTAATTTAGGAATGTTCGGTATACTTGAATTTACAAGTATTATCAATCAACCTAATTCTGCTATTTTATCTGTAGGTGCAATTGTTGAAAAGCCTGTTGTTAAAAACGGCGAAATTGTAGTAGGTAATACTATGAAATTAACACTTGCTTGTGATCATAGAACTGTTGATGGTGCTGTAGGCGCTCAGTTCCTTCAAACATTAAGATATTTTGTAGAGAATCCTGTTACTATGCTAGCATAGAATATTGGTTTTAAAATAGAATTATTAAAAGCATCCTTTCAACGGGATGCTTTTTTTTATCTTTAGATTTTAAATTTGATTTTAATATGAAACATATAAGTACAGTATTTCTTAGCTTTTTAGTTTTAAGCTGTGGAGGAGCAAAAGTTGATCAGTCAACAGTTTTAAATCCTACCAATCCAAAAGGTGTAAAGGGTCAGGTTGTTACTAATGCAACTGTTGAAAAAACGGAAAGTAAAATATCAGCATTAAAGACAGGTACTGGTAGTTTTACAACGTCTGGTGATATTGAAACAACTATGTCTTTCTTGACTTCTGATGAACTGCAGGGTAGAGACACTGGAAGTGACGGGATAGCTAAGGCTGCAGATTTTATTCAAAATGTATTTGAAGAGTATAATATAGCTCCATATTTTGAATTTTATAGAGATACTTTATCCAATTATAGTGATGGTACGGCTTATAATGTAGTGGGGTTTTTGCCCGGTACCGACGAAAAACTAAAGAATGAGATTGTTATTATAGGTGCGCATTATGATCATATTGGAATAATAAGTGGTAATGATGGTGATACAATTGCCAATGGAGCTAATGATAATGCGTCAGGAACAACTACCGTATTAGAATTTGCAAAGTATTTTGGTAAATTAAACGGCAATAAGAGAAGTATAGTTTTTGCGCTATTTTCAGCAGAAGAAAAGGGCTTAATGGGCTCAAAACAATTAGCCGAGAAGCTTAAAAATGAAAATATTGAATTATACGCTATGTTAAATTTTGAGATGGTTGGTGTGCCTATGGTAGATAAGGACCATAGCTTGTATTTAACGGGTTATGAGCTTTCTAATTTAGCCGAGGTTAGTAACAGATATGCGAATAAAAAATTAGTTGGTTTTCTTCCAAAAGCTAAAGAATTTAATTTGTTTAGAAGGTCAGATAATGCTCCATTTCATGATGCGTTCAACGTGCCTTCTCAAACATATAGTTCTTTTGATTTTACCAATTTTGGTGAGTATCATAAGGTAGGTGATGAAGCCTCGTTGATGGATTATAATTATATGGAAAAAGTTGTAAATGATGTTATACCTGTGCTTACGGGTATTATTAATTCACCTATTAAAGAAGTAAAGTATAACTAATGGAATACGTTATTGTAACAGGTACTAGTAGAGGAATTGGTTTTGAATTGAGTAGGTTATTTGCTGATGCAGGTTTTAAAGTATTGGCGCTATCAAGAAATGATAAACCTATTAATAGTCTTAAACATGAAAACATCGAAGCATTTCCTTTTGATGTATCTTCAAAAGAAGATCAAGATATGTTGTTCAAATTTTTAAAGGAAAATGATTGTACTGTTTCTGCGCTAATTAATAATGCTGGTAAATTAATTAATAAACCTTTTCTAGAGTTAACAGACCAAGAATTTAAATCTGTCTATGAGGTCAATGTTTTTGGAGTCGCGTCTATGACTAAGTTAGTTTTGCCTTTTATGAATAAAGAGGGTCACGTACTAACCATTAGCTCTATGGGTGGTATTCAAGGAAGTGCTAAGTTTCCTGGGCTTTCAGCATATAGTTCTAGTAAGGGAGCAGTTCTTACCTTAACCGAATTATTAGCTGAAGAATTTAAAGAAACAGGTCCGGCTTTCAATGCATTTGGCGTTGGGCGCAGTACAGACTGAAATGTTAGAAGAAGCATTTCCTGGATATAAAGCACCTGTAAGTGCCGTAGAAATGGCAGAATACATAATGGATTTCGCCTTAAAAGGGCAAAAATTGTACAATGGTAAAATACTACAAGTAAGCAGCAGTACTCCGTAAAAATGCAACAGACCTTAGCTAAATACTTACCAGAATTAGCAGTTAGTCCTTGTTTTGAACTAATTAAAAATAGTCACGTTCATTTGAAAATTGTGAATGAGCGCGTAACTCGTCATGGCGATTATAGAAGACGAAAAGATGGTAATCATCAAATTACAGTCAATGCATCTTTGAATAAATATCGATTTCTGATGACCTTAATACATGAAATTGCTCATTTAATAGCTTTTGAGAAGTATGGTCGTAATATAAAGCCACATGGCTTAGAGTGGAAAAAGACCTTTCAGCATTTAATGCTTCCGTTCATACGTCCAGAAATATTTCCTGCACAACTTTTACCATTATTGGCTAGGCATTTTAAAAACCCCAAAGCAAGTAGCGGTACAGATGCTCAGTTGGCTATTGCTTTAAAACAATTCGATGAACAACAATCAGATAAAACTTACGTTTACGAATTACCGATAGGGTGTGTTTTTCGCATCTATAACGGGAAATTATTTAAAAAAGGAAATAAACGAACCAAGCGTTATGAGTGCATAGAAATATCTTCGGGAAGGATGTTTTTGTTTCAACCCAATGCTGAGGTAGAATTAATAAAAAGCTGACATGAATAAAAATTATTATGCCGTTTTAATGGCAGGAGGAGTGGGGTCAAGATTCTGGCCTATAAGCACAAGTGAAAATCCTAAACAATTTCATGATATGTTGGGTACGGGAACCACGCTTATTCAAAAAACATTTCAGAGATTAAATAAGTTTGTACCTGCCGAGAATATTTTGATTCTTACCAATGAGCGCTATAATGATTTAGTATTAGAACAGCTTCCAATGGTGAAGCAAGAGCAAGTAGTTCTTGAGCCTGCTATGAGAAATACAGCGCCATGTATTTTATATGCAGCGATGAAGATTCGTAAAATGAACGAAGATGCTGTAATGATAGTGGCA
>JGI24519J20070_1000262_pt1 | contig 15702 bp, 16 predicted proteins | sample LinPmetageLP43_FD_20070 | JGI IMG/M metagenome (IMG submission 20070) | reverse complement strand
AGGTGAAGGTGCTAATTTTATTTCTACATCCGAAAAACAGAACCTGGTAACCAAATTTTACACAAAAGGTATAACAGGATTTAGAAAAGCAATTCCTGTTAATAATTTTTACAAATTAGCAGGCGGCGGATATTTGTCCACCTCTGAAGATATAGCAAAATTCGGACAGGCATTTTTAGATAAGAAAGTTGAAATCAGCGAAGAGATTCTCAATCAATTCTTAACCGCGCAAGAAGTTGAAGGTAATTCTACATATTACGGTTTAGGCTGGCAGGTAAGTGAAGATGCCAAAGGAAGAAAGTTCTTTGGGCATGTTGGTAATGGAGTAGGAGGGTATTCTAATTTCTTTGTCTATCCAAAAGAGCAGCTTGTATTTTCAATTTTAATTAACTGTACAGATCCTAAAGTGCAGAAAAGTTTAGATGCAATTGTAGATTGTTTTTTCAACGAGTGTAATACCTAGTTATCTAATTATTTTTTAAGTTTTAAAGAAAGGGTATATTAGTCTCACTAATCATGGAAATTGCTAATACAGAATGAGCTTACCACCAGAAACCACCTCAGTTGTAGAAAATAAAAAGAATATTAAATGGCTCCAACGATTAAAGGAAGAGAGTTGGGAAGCAGAGTTATTAGTTTCTGCAATTGCCATTTTTGGTACGTTTCAATTATTTGGGTTAATAGAATGGGCTACAAACAAATACATTGATTTATTACCTGTTGAACAATACATTTATGGGTATATGATTGTTTTTTTAGGTTTGCTAGCTATTAGCATACTAGTATCTATGTTTGTAATTCATTTTGTTTTACGAGCTTATTGGATCGGATTGGTGGGGTTAAACTCCGTTTTTCCAGATTATAGTATTGAGGATAGTGTATACTCTAGAATTTATACAGAGAAGATTTTAGCTATACTGCCAAAGCAAGAAGATACTATTCGGAAAGTAGATGATTTATGTAGCGTAATTTTTTCTTCGGCATTTACTATTCTATTGATTTACACATATATGTCTTTATTTTTAAGTATTTACATGCTTATTTACAATATGTTATTAGACTATATCCCGAGTTATATATTGTTAATTCCTTTATTTATAATCTTAAGTCTTCTAGTGTTACAAATGATTTTTAGTGTCATTGGAAATTTAAAAAAGTATAAAAATAATGTATGGGTACAAACATGGATGTTTAAATTGGTTAGATTGACATCAATGGTAACCTATGGTCCTCTTTACCGTAATTTACTTCAGGTATCAATGGTTTTTGGATCGAATTTTAAAAAGAAAAAGTCGCTAGTATATCTCGTGCTAGCGTTTTTTGCATCCGGTATATTTTTGACGTTAGTGAAGTTTCAAGATACCAATATTCCTCATTTGATTTTATCAAAAAATCATGATGTAAATCTAATGTACTTGAGTTATTATAGTGATCAAAACTCTGATGAATCATTTTTGCTAACTCCTCAAATACAATCTGATATTATAGTGGGTGAGACTGTAAAGTTGTTTATTCCTATATTTCATCATGAGCGTAATTATCAAGCTGAGACATGTGGGGAATATCAGGAAGACGATAGTTTGTCCAGTGAAGAGGAAAGAGTTAAATCTAGAAAGTTTTATCTAGACTGTTATGAAAAATATAATAAGGTTACCCTCAATGGTACTTTATTAAATATTAATTTTCTAAAGAAAGACCATGCTGTTTCAGAGCAGTTTGGTATCGTAGGTTTTATAGATAAGGAGTTATTGAAAAAAGGCAATAATACCTTGGTAGTCACTAAAACTTTGGGTGTTGTAAAAGAATTTACATGGTCTATTCCCTTTTATTATCAGCCAAATACGTTACGGAATTAGTAGTTATTGATTTTGCACTATTGAAAAATTCACTGAACATTTAACACAAAACCATTACATTTTGAGACAGAAATTGATTTTTTCAAAAAAATAAAATGGAAAACAACCATTTTTAAATATAATTACTACATTAGCCAAAGTTTACAAGCACAATGACAAAACAATATTTCTGGAACGGTTTTTATTTTTACTTCTTTTTTAAGAGAGGTACGGGACTGTTCTAGCATATTTTAAATATAAAATAGAATTCAAGTTCCGATATATGTCGGAACTTTTTTTTTGAATAAAATTGAGCAAAAGTGAGTTTAAAAATAGCCATACAGGGAATTAAAGGAAGTAACCATCATCAAGTTGCAAAAGATTGTTTTGGTGATGATATTGAGTTAGTAGAATGTCTTTCTTTTGATGCTTTGGTAGACAAATTATTGTCTAAAGAGGCAGACCAAGGTGTTATGGCTATAGAGAACTCGATCGCAGGATCTATAATACCCAATTACGCATTGGTTAATCATAATGACTTGCACATAATTGGGGAGTATTATTTGAATATCCACCATAATTTAATGGTGTTGAAAGGGCAGAAAATTGAGGATATTACAGAGGTAAGTTCTCACCCTATGGCGCTGTTACAATGTAAGGAATATTTCAGGCAATATCCGCACGTAAGATTGGTAGAAGATGTGGATACGGCAGAGACGGCAAAACGTATACAAGAGCAAAAATTAAAGCATGTGGCAGCTATTGCACCTAATGTAGCGGCAGAATTATATGGGTTGGACATCGTAGCGAACGACATACAGACCATTAAAAATAATGCCACTCGTTTTATCATTGTAAAAACAAAAAACAATGTGTTGCCAGAAGCTGAAATTACAAAGGCTTCATTGCGGTTTATAACCGACCATAAACGAGGAAGTTTAGCTGCTGTGCTTAATGTTATGAGTGATTGTAGATTGAATTTGACAAAGATTCAGTCGTTACCGGTAATAGAAACACCATGGAAATATGCCTTTTTTGTTGACGTTACTTTTACGGAATATAAAGACTTTGTGAAAGCAAAAAGTCTATTGGACATCATGGCAGAGGACTTTAAAGTTTTAGGTGAATATAAAAATGTAAGACAATGATACGTACGGCCGAAAGGTTAAATACCATACAGGAATACTACTTCTCAAAAAAATTAAGAGAGGTGCGCGGCTTAATGGCGCAGGGTAAACCTATCATAAATATGGGAATTGGAAGTCCAGATTTGGCTCCGTCTCAAGAAGTGTTAAATGCAATTCAGGAAGCTGTACTGGAAAGTGGTGCGCATCAATATCAAAGTTACCAAGGGCTACCACAATTAAGAGCTGGTATAGCCAATTTTTATAAGAATAAATTCAATGTAGCTGCAAACCCAGATACAGAAATTCTGCCTTTAATGGGGTCTAAGGAAGGTATCATGCATATTAGTCTTGCTTTTTTAAATGAGGGAGATGAAGTATTGATACCTAACCCAGGTTATCCTACATATACATCGGTTACAAATTTGGTTGGCGCAGTACCTAAATATTACGATTTAACTGCAGATAACGGTTGGTTTCCAGATTTAGAAGCATTGGCAAAACAAGACTTGACTAAGGTTAAGGTTATGTGGTTAAGTTACCCACATATGCCAACGGGCGCTACGGCAACTAAAGAACAATTTGTAAAAATTGTTGATTTTGCTAAAGAGCATAGCATTCTGTTGGTGAATGACAATCCTTATAGTTTTGTATTAAATGCAGAGCCTGCAAGTATATTGAGTATACCAAATGCAAAAGAAGTGTGCCTAGAATTAAACTCTTTGAGTAAAACTTTTAATATGGCTGGTTGGCGCGTAGGTTTTGTCTTAGGTAGTGAAGAGCACATTAATGCTATTTTGAAGGTGAAGAGTAATATGGATTCTGGAATGTTTTACGGAATTCAGAAAGGAGCAATTGCAGCACTCAACAGTAGTGATGATTGGTTTAAAGAACTAAATAAAGTATACGGCGATCGAAGAGAATTAATTTTTCAGCTGGCAGAAACGCTTGGATGTACTTTTGATAGAGATGCAGTAGGTATGTTCGTTTGGGCAAAATTACCTGAAGGCAGTGTATCATCAGAAGAATTTATTGATGACATATTATATACAAAAGATTTGTTCATAACGCCAGGTACTATATTTGGTAGTAATGGTGAAGGTTATATTCGCTTTTCGCTATGTATTACTCAGGATAAAATAAAAGAAGCAATTAAAAGATTTGAATAATTAGATCAAACGACTAAAGCGTAGCTTTAAAAATGAATGTATTTGTAATTGGTATCGGTTTAATAGGAGGTTCTCTAGTAAAGGATATAAAGTCTGCTTTTGACAATGTAACTATATATGGCATAGAATCTAATGAGGCAAATATAGCTGAGGCATTGACTTTGGGTATAATTGATCAGAAAGCGACTTATCAAGATTTACAATTGGCAGATATGGTCATTGTAAGTATACCTGTTGATGTTATGGTAACAGAGCTTCCTGCCATATTAGATGCTGTTAATGAAGATTGTGTAGTTTTTGATGTTGGATCGACCAAAGCACTAATTTGTAAAACTTTAGAGAATCATCCGAAGAGAAGAAATTTTTTAGCATGTCACCCAATTGCAGGAACAGAATTTTCAGGTCCGTCTGCGGCTATACATAATTTATTCAAGGATAAAACGAATATTATTTGTGAGGTGGAATTAACTGCATTTAAGCTTCAAGAAAAGGCTTTAAAAGTTTTTCAGGCAGTGGGAATGAGAATTCGGTATATGAATCCGGTGGCACACGATAAGCATATTGCCTATGTGTCACATTTATCGCACATAAGTGCCTTTATGTTGGGTAAAACGGTAATAGAGAAAGAAAAGAACGAGCGCGATATTTTTGATATGGCGGGCAGTGGGTTTGAAAGTACGGTGCGTCTGGCAAAAAGTTCGCCAGCCATGTGGACACCAATTTTTAAACAGAATAAAGAGAATGTCGTAGAAACATTAGAAGAGTACATTCAAAATCTTACGGCATTTAAAGATTTGTTGCTGAAAGATGATTACGAAGGCATTTATAATGAAATGAATAATACGAATAAGATTAAAGGAATATTAAAAAAGAATACCGTTAAACAAGAAATAGAATAATTAAAATGGAAAATTCAAAACAAATGAGAACATGGTTGGATGACTTAAACCTAGACCATCCACTAGTAATAGCAGGGCCATGTAGTGCGGAAACAGAGGAACAAGTGTTAGGTATAGCACGCTCCTTAAAAGATACCGATGTAAATTATTACAGAGCCGGTATCTGGAAACCACGTACTCGCCCAGGAAATTTTGAAGGAGTAGGCGCTTTAGGTCTTAAATGGCTTCAGAAAGTTAAGGCTGAAACAGGTATGAAAACAGCAACAGAGGTTGCTAACCGTGCGCACGTTGAATTGGCTTTAGAGCATGATATCGATTTGTTATGGATCGGAGCAAGATCAACTGTTAGTCCGTTTATTATGCAGGAATTGGCAGATGCACTAAAAGGTACCGATAAGATTGTATTGGTGAAAAATCCAGTAAATCCAGATTTAGCTTTGTGGTTAGGTGGTATCGAAAGATTGCACACTGCAGGTATCAAAAGATTAGGAGCAATTCATAGAGGATTTTCTACTTACGAAAAAACGAAGTATAGAAATATACCAGAATGGCAAATGGCTATTGATTTCAAAAACAAATTTCCAGATTTACCTTTAATAAACGATCCTTCGCATATTACCGGTAATCGTGATATGATTTTTGATGTTTCGCAAACTGCCTTAGATTTGAATTTTGACGGTTTAATGATTGAAACACACCATGATCCAGATAATGCTTGGAGTGATGCTGCACAACAGGTTACCCCAGATAAATTGGTACAGATCATGAGAGATCTTAAAATCAGAAAAGAAAGTGATCCAGAAGCAGAGTACAATTCTCAGTTGAGTAATTTAAGNGCTCAAATTGATGTTATTGACAGTCAGCTTATTGATACTTTAGGTAAAAGAATGAAAGTTTCTGACGGTATAGGTGAGCTTAAAAAGCAGAAAAATGTTGCCGTTCTTCAATCTAACAGATGGAATCAGATTTTAGGAGCTATGATTTTAGAAGGGGAAAGTAAAGGACTTAGTGAAGAGTTTATTCTTCGTATGTTCAAAGCTATTCACCAAGAATCTATAAATCATCAAGAGAAGATAGTAAACGCTTAAAATTTGCTCAATTTCATAAATATAAAACATCCGCACATTGCGGATGTTTTTTTTGTGGCTAATTTAAAATTGTAAGAAAAGGTATACGTTTTAACAATATACGTAACGGTCATCCGTTAGGGCTTTATAAAATCATTTTAACCAAACCAAGAGTATGAAAAAAGTATTATTAGTAGGTATTATGTTGATTGCATCAATATCGGCAAAAGCACAATCCTATATAGGCTATTTGACCGATAACTATAGTGGTGTAAATAGTGTAATCTCTAACCCTGCGAATATAGCGGATTCTCGTTTTAAGACAGATATCAATTTAGTAGGTGCAAGTGCATTTTTAGCCAATGATTATATAGGGGTAGGTTTCTCTGAATTAGTTTCTAGTGATTTTGACTATGATACTGACGCCAATTTAATGCTTTCAAGCAATAATAACTTCTCGGGCAACGTAGATATATTAGGGCCATCCTTTATGTTTAAAGTAGGTAGAACATCATCTATAGCCGTTTTTACAAGAGCAAGAAGTTTTGTTACAGGTAATGAATTTAACGGCGAAAGTATAGATGATCTTGATGACAGTATAGATGAGAGTCAAGATTTTATAGTAAACGAAGGAGATTTCTTTGCATCAGGACACGGTTGGGCAGAAGTAGGTCTTACCTATGCACAAGAGTTGATGAATAAAGAAGAGCATTTCTTAAAAGGCGGTCTTTCTTTAAAGTATTTAAAAGGTTTTGGTAATGCATATGTTACAGGTAGAAATGTAACTATAGATTATGATGCCGACGGTGCAACATTACCTGATAGCTCAACTATAGGAACTTTAGAATCTACAGGTGATTTAATTTATGGTCGTGCAGATGATTATGATGATGATAATTACGAGTATGAAGTACCAAATGCAAAAGGTTTTGGTGTCGATTTAGGTTTTGTATATGAATGGAGACCTAATTACGAAGACTATGTGGTTACAGGCGCAGACGGTGAAAAAACCGTTATGAAGGACAAGAATAAATACAAGCTTAAACTAGGCTTGTCTCTTACTGATATTGGGTCGGTTAATTATAAGGGTAGTTTAATTGATAATTACAATATCAACAACACCATTACCCAAGATGATTATGACAATATTGAAGATTCTGATGATTTACAGAACCTATATACGTTTACACAAGCTACAGAAGATATGAAAGCTGGTTTACCAACTGCCCTTCATTTTAACGCAGATTGGAATATTAAGAACAATTTCTATTTAAATTTCAATACAGATTTATCAATGCGTTCTGCTGGTGAAAATGTTTTAAGAACAGCAAATGTGTTTTCATTGACGCCACGTTTTGAAAGCAAATGGTTCAGTTTCTATTTGCCGGTTAGCAGCTATCAATATAGCGGACTTCAAATAGGTGCAGGTTTACGTGCGGGTCCACTTTACATTGGTTCAGGTTCTCTAATATCTACATTTACTAAAAATGAGATTCAAGGAGCAGATGTGTATGCAGGTTTAAAAATACCGGTATATTATGGTCAGCCTAAAGATTCTGATGGTGATGGTATTCCTAATAAAGAGATGGTTGTCCTAAAAAAGCAGGACCAATTGAAAATAATGGTTGTCCATGGGGTGATACTGATGGAGATTCTGTAATGGATAATGAAGATAAATGTCCAGAAGAAGCAGGTCCAGTAGAAAATAACGGATGCCCATGGGGTGATACTGATGGCGATACTATATTGGATAATGAAGATCAATGTCCAGATGAGGCAGGTCCAGTAGAGAATAATGGTTGTCCTTGGGCAGATTCTGATGGCGATTCAGTTATAGATAAAGATGATGAATGTCCTAATGAAATGGGTACAGTTGCAAACAAAGGTTGTCCAGAGCCAGTAGTTACTGCTGAGGTTCAAAAGTCTTTGAACGAGTATGCAAAAACAATTTTGTTTACGACAGGAAAATCTACGCTTAAAGATGAATCTACACCAGTGTTAGTAGATATTATTGGGATATTGAATGAATACCCAAATGCTAACTTCACGATTGAAGGGCATACCGACAGTATAGGTTCTGAAGCTACCAATCAAAAACTATCGGAGAAAAGAGCACAAGCCGTATTGCAGTTTTTAATTACTGGAGGTATTTCACCATCAAGGTTAACTGCTATCGGTTATGGGGAAAGTAAGCCAATCGCTACCAACATGTACAAAGATGGTAGACAGAAAAATAGACGCGTTGAAATAAATTTAGCGCAATAGTCATAGAGTATATTTAATAAAAAAGCCCGGTCAATTGACCGGGCTTTTTTTATGTGTTCATTTATCTTTTAAAAATATAACGGGTAATAAAAATACCTGAAGAATCACCTTTACCACCGTCACTTTCAACAGCGCTAGTTACAAATGCGAGTTCCCATCCTTCGGCAACCATTGCATTTATCTTTGAAGTTATAACGGCATCATTGGCAGCTATATTCTGAAAACGGATGCCTCCAATATTGAAGAAATTTAAAAGTTTGGTTTCGTCAAAATCTCTTACCCTAATTTCATCTCTTTTAGATTTGTTACGGCTATTGTCATCTTCGGTTTGGGTTGTGGTAAATTCAGCATAATCCTTTTCTTCATTACCATCTATAATTCTAGAGCGTCCCATTCCACTTGATACGATAGATTCTACACTTGTAATAACTTTAAACTCTTGTGCGCTTAAACTTAGGGCGCCACTGAAAATTAATAGAAGACTAAAAATACTTTTTTTCATGATTTTGGTTTTTTAATAATTGGTCATCTTTTCGATGATTATGAATTACTAACACTTCAAAACATGTTTAATTGCATTTAAAAGCCTGAAATTTATTGTTATATAAATTTTGGACTTGATAAGAATGAGTAAAAGAAATAAAAAAGACCCGATGTTTTTGGCATCGGGTCTTTATATAAAATATGTTGTTTTTCTATTGAATAGAGAAATCAAATACAGATTGATTCTCTCTACCTTGAGGTACTTGACCTTGGTAAATAAAGCAATATTCACCTGGCTCTAATGAATCAGGAGTAACTTTGAATTTATTTCCTTCAATTTCCTCGATAGCGAAGTTAAGGGCGTATTTAGGGTCTATACCACTACTACTAGTGATCCAGCTACTTTTACCTGTAATAACTTCTCTAAGATTCTTTTTCTCTTTTACGGTAAGTTTTACCAAAACAAACTCGTTAGGGTTACTTGCCATTCTAAACCACCAGTTAAAAATACCCGCATCGCTACCTTGGTTGTTTTGCATATTATCAACTTGAGTTACACTAGGGTCAAAAATAAAAGTGAATTCAGGTTGACTTTGACGAATAACGTTATTGGATTGTGTTTTTGGTAATTGTGCTTTTTGTTTAGCGTTGATTAGACCAGAAACCAATTTTTGAGCAACTTGGTTAGAGTTAGCTCCAGAAAATACACTTGGTTGAACCAATTTGTCTTCACCACTTACATCAGTATAATATATGCCAGTTTTGGACATTGTGTTCTGTTTAGACTTATCCATAATTAAAGACAAAACTTCAGAAGAAACACCTGCATTTTTCATTGCACCTAATGCAGTAATAGAAGCATCGAATTTTACATCAGAAGTGTTTATTTTATCAATAATCATATAATCGTCGAAACCAAGCTCGACCATTTGTACTACAGATTCGTTTGTAATTGTCTCCTGGGCTGCCCCAAAAGTAAACGCTGATAAGGTTAGCGTCAGCAATAAATTTTTAACGGATTTCATTTTCTTGATTTTGGTTATTATTTAATGTTATAGTTCTAAATCCAAATTTATGTTAATTTTTATATTTAAAGCAGTTACTTTGTATAAAAGGAAGGTATTTTGGATAAATGGTAGGAATTGTATACAAATCTACGGGAAGTTGGTACACTGTTAAGGCAGATGATGGCGATTTTTATGAGTGTAGAATCAAAGGAAAGTTTAGAATAAAAGGTATAAAAAGTACAAATCCTGTTGCGGTTGGTGACTATGTGCGTTTTGAAGCGGAGACTACTGGCGATGATACCTTTGGTATTATTAATGAAATAGAAGATCGTAAAAATTATATCATTCGTAAATCTGTTAACCTATCTAAGCAGACCCATATTATAGCGGCCAATTTAGACCAAGTATTTTTATTGGTAACATTGAACAATCCGCCAACCTATCCGGTTTTTATAGATCGATTTTTAATTACGGCCGAGGCATACGAAATTCCTGCGATTTTACTATTCAATAAAGTAGATACATATACGCCAGAAGAGTTAGATGAAATTAAATTCTTAGCGGCATTATACCGAAAAATAGGGTATACCTGTATTGGCATTTCAGCAGCGACAGGAAAAAATGTAGACAAGGTAAAAGAAATGATGGAAGGTAAAACCTCAATGTTTTCTGGACATTCGGGTGTTGGTAAGTCTACATTAGTAAATACTATTGAGCCTAATTTAGATATAAAAACAAAACAGATTTCTGAGCAACATTTACAAGGTCAGCATACGACTACGTTTGCAGAAATGTTCGATTTAAGTTTTGATGCCCGTATTATAGATACGCCGGGAATAAAAGGGTTTGGTATCGTTGATATGGAAAAAGAAGAAATAGGGAACTATTTTCCAGAGTTTTTTAAATTGAAACAAGAATGTAAGTTTAATAATTGTATTCATGTAGATGAGCCAAAATGTGCCGTTAAAGATGCTTTAGAAACAGGTGATATAGCTTGGAGCAGGTACAATAGTTACCTGCAAATGATAAAGGGCGAAGATGAGCATTACAGAGTAGATATACATGATGATAAGAAATGAGAGCAGTATTACAACGTGCATCAAAAGCCAGTGTAACGGTTAATGGAGAAAAGATAAGCGCCATTGAAGAAGGTGTTTTAATACTTATCGGAATTGAAAATTTAGATACTCAAGAAGATATTGATTGGCTCACGAATAAAATAGTCAATCTCCGTATTTTTAATGATGAAGAAGGGGTAATGAACAATTCTCTACTAGAAACAAACGGAGATGCTATTGTGGTAAGTCAGTTTACCTTGCATGCAAGTACAAAAAAAGGAAATCGCCCATCTTATATAAAGCTGCAAGACCAGAAGTAGCTATTCCACTCTACGAAGCTTTTATTGCTACCCTAGAATCTAAAATGGATAAAAAAGTTGGTACAGGTGTATTTGGAGCAGATATGAAAGTTGAGTTACTGAATGATGGTCCTGTAACTATTTGTATTGACACAAAAAATAAAGAGTAATGAACATTGAAAACGCACAACTAGAAGTAGATAATTGGATTAAGAAACATGGTGTTCGCTATTTTAATGAGCTGACCAATATGGCGCAGCTAACAGAAGAGGTAGGTGAGGTAGCAAGAATTATAGCCAGACGTTACGGTGAGCAGAGTGAAAAAGAGTCAGATAAGAATAAAGATTTAGGCGAGGAGTTGGCAGATGTAATGTTCGTTGTACTATGTTTGGCAAATCAGACAGGTATCGATTTGCAACAAGCTTTCGATAAAAAGTTAGATTTGAAAACAAAGCGTGATCATGACCGTCATCACAACAATAAAAAGTTGAAATAGGCGTATATTTGTCGCTTGATTTTTAAAACGACACGCATTGAAACTTCACCTAACCGGCCCAGCAAACGATCAGCTAAACAATACAATTACTATAACAGGTTCTAAAAGTGAATCTAACCGTAGTCTGTTATTGGCTGCATTATTTCCAGATATTAAAATTGAGAATATTTCAAACTCTGACGATGCCCAGGTTATGGCAAAAGGGTTGAAGATTTCAGATGGCACGGTAGATATTCATCATGCAGGTACGGCTATGCGTTTCTTAACAGGGTACTTCTCTTCACAAGAAGGAAAAGAAGTAATTTTAACCGGGTCTAAAAGAATGACCGAAAGACCTATTAAAATTCTTGTTGATGCTTTAAAATCACTAGGAGCAGAAATCTCTTATGTACAAGAAGATGGTTATCCTCCAATAAAAATAAAAGGACAAAAAATAGTTAAAGATAAAGTGAGCTTGCCTGCAAATGTGAGTAGTCAGTACATTTCTTCACTACTGTTAATTGCCCCAAGTTTAGAAAACGGACTAGAATTAGAGTTGGTCGGTAAGATTACTTCGGTACCTTATATTAAAATGACGCTAGCGTTATTGGAAGAAATTGGTGTAGAAACTTCTTTTGAAGGAAATATAATTAAAGTTTCTGCTAAAGATAAAGTTGCGCCTACAACCTTAGTAGTAGAATCTGATTGGAGTTCGGCATCTTACTTTTATGGTATTTGTGCACTTGCCGCTCCTGGAACAGAAATTACCTTATCTGCGTATAAGCAGAAGAGTCTTCAGGGAGATAGTGTCTTGGCAGATATTTATACTTCATTTGGAGTAGAAACTACTTTTGGTGAGAATAAGATTACTTTGAGAAAGACCGATAAGAAAGTATTGGCAGAAAATGATTTTGATTTGGCGAATGCTCCGGACATAGCACAAACAATAGCGGTAACTTGCTTTGGGTTAGGTGTGGGTTGTCATTTAATTGGGTTGCATACGTTGAAAATTAAAGAAACTGATCGTCTAGAAGCGTTACACACAGAACTTTCTAAACTGGGAGCTGATATTTCTGTAACGGATAAAACACTTACCATAATTCCTTCTAAAACCATTGTTCCAGAGGTAGCTATTGATACATATAATGATCACAGAATGGCTATGGCTTTTGCTCCTTTAGCAATGAAAACGACCATGTTTGTAAACGATGCAGAAGTGGTTTCTAAGTCGTATCCAGATTTCTGGAATGATCTAAAACAATTAGATTTCAGTATAAAAGAATTATAATTAGGCTTTTACTTGACAAGGCCTATCTGCAGATTGTATATTTGCAGCCGCAATTTGCTACATTAAATATAACAGCTACATGAAATTATCAAATTTTAATTTTGAGCTTCCAAAAGAATTATTGGCGGAGCATCCTTCTGAAAATAGAGATGAGTCTAAGTTAATGGTCATCCACAGAGATACCGGAAAGATTGAGCACAAGATGTTCAAAGACATGATCGACTATTTTGATGAAGGTGATGTTATGGTTCTTAACAATACCAAAGTTTTCCCTGCTCGTTTATACGGTAACAAGGAGAAAACTGGTGCGCGTATTGAAGTTTTTCTTTTGCGTGAATTGAATGAAGAACAACGTCTTTGGGATGTTCTTGTAGATCCAGCACGTAAAATACGTATTGGTAACAAGCTATATTTTGGTGATGATGAAACATTGGTTGCAGAAGTTATTGATAATACAACCTCTAGAGGTAGAACATTACGTTTCTTATATGATGGAGCTTATTTAGATTTCAGAAGAAAACTAAGAGAATTAGGAGAGACTCCATTGCCTAAGTATATTAAGAGAGAAGTTGAGCCAGAAGATGAAGGGCGTTACCAAACTATTTATGCAAAGCATGAAGGTGCGGTTGCTGCTCCAACAGCAGGTCTTCACTTTTCTAAGCACTTATTAAAGCGTTTAGAAATTAAAGGTGTTGATTTTGCAGAATTAACTTTGCACGTTGGGTTAGGTACTTTTAACCCTGTAGAAGTTGAAGATTTATCTAAGCATAAAATGGATAGCGAAGAGCTATTTATTGATGAAAAAGCAACTGATATCGTTAACAACGCTAAGTTAGAAAAGCGTCGTATATGTGCGGTTGGTACTACTGCAATGAGAGGATTGGAAAGTGCAGTTTCATCTAAGCATACATTAAATACATATGAAGGTTGGACAAACAAGTTCATTTTCCCTCCTTATGATTTTAGTATCGCTAATGCAATGATCACTAATTTCCACTTACCAAAATCTACATTATTGATGATGGTATCTGCATTTATGGGTCATGATTTAATGAACAAAGCATATAAAGAAGCAATATTGGAAAACTATAAGTTCTATTCTTATGGTGATGCCATGTTGATTATATAAGTTAAGAATACCTCCTTTTTTTAAAAGGAAAAATTGAAAATCCCGCTTTATCTGCAAATTGAGAAAGCGGGATTTTTATAATTAGTAATACCTACCTTTAAGTAATGGAAGAAATAAAGAAAAAAGATATCCGAGCATTAACGCGTGAGCAGCTTAGGGACTTTTTTGTTTCTAATGGAGACAAAGCTTTTAGAGGTAATCAAGTGTATGAATGGTTGTGGCAGAAAGCTGCCTATTCTTTTGATGTGATGACCAATCTATCTAAAGAAACTAGGGAAATGCTAGAAGCTAATTTCGTTATCAACCACATTAAGGTAGATCTAATGCAACGCAGTAGTGACGGTACCATTAAGAATGCCGTACGCTTGCATGACGATTTAATTGTAGAGTCGGTATTGATACCTACAAAGTCAAGAACAACAGCATGTGTATCTAGTCAGGTTGGGTGTAGCTTAGACTGTAGGTTCTGTGCAACCTCTCGTTTAAAGCGTATGCGTAATTTGAATCCCGATGAAATTTATGATCAAGTAGTTGCTATTGACAATGAAAGCCGATTGTATTTCGAAAGACCATTGAGCAATATTGTTTTTATGGGTATGGGAGAGCCTTTGATGAACTATAACAATGTTTAAAGGCAATTGATAAGATTACTTCTCCAGACGGTTTAGGGATGTCTCCAAAGCGAATTACCGTATCTACTTCAGGTGTACCTAAGTTGATTAAAAAAATGGCAGATGACGAAGTCAAGTTTAAGTTGGCGGTTTCATTACATTCTGCAATAGATGAGATACGTACGTCCATTATGCCTTTTAATGCTAAGTTTACTTTGAGCGATTTAAGAGAGTCGCTAGTGTATTGGTATGAGAAAACAAAAAGTAGAATTACCTACGAATATGTAGTGTGGGACGGTATAAACGATAGTCAAAAAGATGTAGACGCCTTGGTAGAATTCTGCCGCTTTGCACCATCTAAAGTAAATCTAATAGAATATAACCCTATTGATGATGGTGAATTTAAACAAGCATCTAATGCAGCTATTGATCGTTACGTAAATACTTTGGAGAAAAATAATATTGTTGTAACCGTTCGTCGTTCTAGAGGAAAGGATATTGATGCCGCTTGTGGTCAGTTAGCGAATAAAAGTTAGAAGTACAAAGTAGTAAGTACGAGGTACAAAGTGAAAAGTACTAAGTATTGAGTACGAAGTCTAAAGTTAGAAGAGAGAAAATAGACTTGTTAGAAGATAAATTATTTAGCAAAGCTAAGCTTTAGAAATGGAAGGTATTAAGTAATACGAATTACTAAAGCAATTGCTAATATAATATCTTATTACTTATTACTTAATACGAAAAACGCGAAGCGTTATAGCCAATAGCCAATAGCCAATAGCCAATAGCCAATAGCCAAAAGCCAAAAGCATTCTTGAACTTGAGCTTGATTTTTGAGTTTGAAATTAAATTTCATTTTTACAGCAACCAACAACCAACAACCAACAACCAACAACCATCAACCAAGTAATCAATATCTCCTCTCCGAGTACTGTTAACTGCTAGCTTTTACCTAATTTTAGCGTTCTAATTAAGAGCAACTGAAAATAGTAGCGC
>JGI24519J20070_1000249_pt1 | contig 16096 bp, 12 predicted proteins | sample LinPmetageLP43_FD_20070 | JGI IMG/M metagenome (IMG submission 20070) | reverse complement strand
CTCTTTTTTACTAGATTTCATAAAATCATACAAGTGCTTTTTGTGTACTTTCTTGCATATTTCGCATTATTTGCAATTAGAGATAAAAGAATACCATCAGTGCAATATCAATACCTAGTTTTTGGAATTTTATCTATTTGCTTGATGTGGTATAGGGTTATGTTTTTTTGGGTAAGAGGCAAATTTAGAGGTTTTGGAGGTAACAATGTAAAGGTAGTTGTACTTGGTCGGGATCGGAATTTAAAAAAGATCAGGAAAGTATTTGATAACCCCACCTTTGGATATCACTATATGGGGTATTTCTCTGATAAACCTTCCAAGAGCCCTACTTATTTGGGCGAAATAATGGATTCATTCGGATATATCTTAAATTATGATGTAGATATCATTTACTGTGTAGCCTCTAATTTTAATGAGGCAGAATTAAAGAATTTCGTTGATTTTGCTGATAATAACTTAATTCGGTTTAAGGTCATTTTAGATGATATGGATGTTTTTAACCGTGCCATGTCTATTGAGACATATAATACTACCCCGGTTCTTAATCTACGAAATGTACCATTAGACACTGAGTATGGTCGTATAATAAAGCGTTCGTTTGATATTGCTTTTTCTGGAATGGTTATTTTATGCATACTCTCGTGGTTAACGCCTATTTTATATATTTTAATAAAATTAGATTCCCCAGGTGATTTTTATTTTAAGCAGATGAGACATGGGTACAAAAGACAAACATTTTGGTGTTATAAGTATCGTTCTATGACCGTAAATAAGGAGTCTGATTCGCAGATGGCTAAAAAGGGTGATATGCGGGTTACCCGTATTGGTAAATTTATACGTAAAACCAGTATAGATGAATTACCGCAATTTATAAATGTATTTAAGGGCGATATGAGTATCGTTGGTCCCAGACCTCATATGGTGGTACATACAAGTGATTTTGAAAAATCTGTAGATAAGTATTTGGTACGACACTTTGTTAAACCTGGCATAACTGGTTTGGCACAAATAAAGGGGTATAGAGGTGAAATTGTTAAGCCTTCAGATATTATGAACCGTACGCGTCTAGACATTTTCTATGTAGAAAGATGGTCTATGGGCTTAGATTTGCAAATCATATTTTATACAGTTTATAATATATTCAAAGGAGAAGATAAAGCTTATTAATACTGGCTAGTTTAATAGAATACAGATGTAAAATGGCTTATAAATTTTAGGTTATCTTATTTGCTGCCATTCAATACCGTCAAACTGAAGCCAGATAGTGCTGTTTTTATTTACAGTAGTTTCGTCTCTGTTATTAAGATTTTTGTATTGAATGTTTAAAGAAATGGAACGGGAGCTAAGATTTTTTAGGATGAATAAAAGCCCAGTGTGTTCTGTAGAAGTGTAAGGGAAAATAAGTTGTGTAACGCTCTCTTCCAAGATTAGGGTTTCATCGGTTACCGCTAGAGCTTCTTTTGGGTTAGATAGTCTTCTAATAGATTTTAAAGAGCTAGTATTGTTTTCCGTTTTATAAGTGCCACCAGATGTGGTTACTGTACCATCCACAATTAAATTACCACCAACATGTAAGGTGGCCAGTGGATTTTGTACATTAATACCGACATTGCCGTTTTCAATAATACGCATGGTTTCTTGCCCTGCGACAGAGAATGCTAAATTATTGGTTTGGGGTACAAACATACCGGTAGATGCATTTTGTTGAAAATGGTAACCAGGATAGCTAGCAGATCCTCTGCCATTTTGAATTCGACCAGATGTTAAAACACCTCGAACATCTAATGGAGTTACTGGATCAGAAGTTCCTATACCTAATCTGTTAGTGACATCATTATAAAAGAGATTATCTTGGTCAAAGGTTGGGGCACCAGCGTTATCACCAAAGAAAAGTGCGCCATTAGTTCCTGTGTGTCCAGCAGTTTCAATTACAAAAGTTTCTTCATCGGTAGTTACGGTGTAGGTGCCGTTTTCATTATTAGTGATAGTTATATTTTCACCAGTTCCAGTTCCGGCAGGACCTGGTTCTCCTTGCAGTCCCTGTTCACCTTGTGGCCCTGGTTCTCCAGGAATCCCTTGTTCTCCTTGAGGTCCTTCTGGACCAATAATTACCTCAGGTTCTGTAGTGCTTGTGTTTTCACATAGATTGTTCCATTGTGTTCCATCAAAAAAGAAAAGACATTCTACATCGGTATTATAAATCAAAGCTCCTCTTAAAGGAGTAATATTTTGCATTTGATTTGAAGTAATGCGGCTGACTACCAACGTGCGACTATTACTCTCTAGTTCTAAAAGAGATGAATTGTCAACATTTTGAGGATTGTCTCCGATTTTAATTTGACCAAATACTAGTTGAACCAAAAGCAAACATATTAGGGTGGTGACGAGTCGTAAAGGGGGTATCATATCTAATTAATTCTTTAGGAGAAATATATCAAATGTATAATTTTAAGTATAAACATTCATTATAACTTAAAATTAAGCCGTTGTAATTTAATAAATCATAGTTTAATTGTTTTAGGTAGAAATTCCATGACAATTTTCAGATTAAATTATATTTATTTGATGTTAAATTATTCAATTGTTTGCACCTTTGCTTTTGAAACTAACCAATATAATATTCTATGTGCTTTAAGGTAAAATAATACTTGTGTATAAAGCCCTTTTTTTAAAAAATGTATATTGATTAAAAGTTAATAGATTTAGAATTTTAATTTAATAGGAGTTTTAATAGATAATTTAAATTTGGAAACAAAAAAAATTATTTCGGGTGTAAAATGGGCAGGTGTACAATTAGTTTTTGATACACTTTTTCGATTTTCTATCCGTCTTATTCTAGCGAGATTGTTGCTCCCAGATCAATTTGGTTTAATTGGGATGTGTACTGTTTTTATTGCTGTAGCAGGTGCAGCTTCAGAATTAGGAGTGGGTGAAGCTCTTATTCAGAAAAAGGAAAATTTGGAAGTGGAGGCTATGTATTCTACCGCATTCTGGACAGCTGTAGCTTGGGGATTTGGACTCTTTATTTTAATGAGTTTTGTAGTTGGTCCTTTTGCGGCATATTTTTATGAACAGCCAATACTTTTAAAAATTATACCTGCTCTTAGCATAGGCATTTTTTTAAAACCCTTTACAACAATTCATATGGTTATTTTAACGCGTGAAATGGATTTCAAGAAAATTGCAAAAGCCTATAATAGTGCAAGTTTTATTGCTGGAGTTATTGCTATTTCTTGTGCATTTCTAAATTTTGGAGTTTGGGCTTTAGTTATAAATTCTGTTTTGGCATCGTCATTAGCTTTACCTTTTCTCTATAAAGCAACTAATTGGAAACCGGCCTTTGAGTGGAAGAAGTTACACTTCAAAAAAATATTTTCTTTTGGTGCTTTTTCCTCAGGAACAAGAATTTTCTCTACTATAACTTATAATATTGATAATTTAATGATTGGTAAGGTTTTAGGCGCCTCTTATCTTGGTGCATATACGTTATCTTTTTCTTTGACCGAAAATTTACGTCAAATGATAAGTGGTGTACTAAATAAAGTTATGTATCCAGTATTTGGAAAAAATCAGGACGATAAGGAAAAGTTAAAGCAATATTTTTTAAAAATTGTGAACCTGAATGCAATATTAATTTATCCATTAATGGTGTTTTTCGCAATTTTCGCTAAAGATATTATCTTGTTTTTATTTGGAAACAAGTGGGAGATGGCTATAATGCCTTTAAGGATTCTTTCAATTGCTATGATGATACATCTATTGGTCAATTCTTTTACTTCTATAATTCGTGGTATAGGTAAACCACAATTAGAATTAAAGATTATTATGGGTCTTAATCTCTTTGTTTTTTTGCCTGCTCTATATTTTGGTATAACATATTATGGCTTGATTGGAGCTACATTGGCAGTAGTTCTTCATAAAATTGCTCTTGTAATTTCAGGTTTGATTGTACTAAAAAAAGAAATACAATTGAAGGTAAGTGAAGTTTTTCAAGCGGTTTGGAGAACATTCGTTTCGCTGACAATTTGCATAACAATTATATTTTTATTCAAACAGTATACTAATTTATCCCATATATTAATTATTGGAGGGATTTATGGACTCTCATACGGTCTAGTAATCTACCAAATGGAAAAGAGGTCTATTGAATCAATTATAAAAAATATTAGATGATTAAAATTGTCAAAAAAATACACGGGCGGATTAATTTTATTAAACTGAATGTATTGCCGCGATATTTCATAGCAACACCATTTTTAAGTAGTGTGTATTATTTATTCCTGTCTCCAAAATTTAGAAGAGAGCAACATGCGACACTTGTGGGTAAGGTGAAGCACTTGAAAGAGATGAAGAATGAGGAATTTAATAGATTCACTTTAATTCGTAATATTCATAGAATAGAAAAAGGTTTGTTGATGAAGCCAAGGAGAAAAGTTTTCGCTCTAGATTATATTGACGAGACTTTAACCATATTTTTGAATATATGGGATGAGCAGAAAGCAAATACAGATAAGCAATATAAGTGGTTTTCAGATGTGTTAGCAGAATATTTTAGTAAGAGCGGAGAGTATGAATTGTTATATCATCACAAGAAAAAATTTGAGGCAACTGTAAACTCAAATTTGTCAATTATTCAAAAAAACATTAACGAAAAATCCATCCCATATTATCGCTTACCAAAGGACAAACCAGATTTATCTTACGAACAATTTTTTAAATTAACAAGGCACAGACGTTCTGTACGATGGTTTTTAAATCAAAAAGTACCTAGAGAGTTAATAGATGCAGCTATTCTTGCCGCAAATCAATCACCTAGTGCTTGCAACAGGCAGCCTTTTCAATATAGGGTAATAGATGATCCAGTTTTGAGAAAGGAAGTTGCTGACCTGCCTATGGGTATTAGAGGATATGCAGATAACATCCCAGTATTAATAGTTGTTGTCGGAAATTTGTCTGCATATTTTGATGAACGAGACCGCCACGTCATATATGTAGATGCTTCTTTGGCAAATATGACACTAATGCTGGCTTTAGAAACACTTGGTCTGAGTAGTTGTGCGATAAATTGGCCTGATATTGAGAGTCTTGAACAAAAGATGAAGAAAGTTTTAGGATTAAGTACTTACGAAAGACCTATTATGTGTTTGGCTTTAGGTTACCCTGACCCAAAAGGAATGGTGGCATATTCTGAAAAGAGAAATTTGGACGATTTAAGAAAATATAATTAGTATGAAAAATATTTTAATAGTAGGAGGAGAGTTTTCTAATAAAGGTGCAGCATTAATGATTTATAGTGCTCAAAAGCAAATAAAAGCATTTTTACCTGATTCAAGACTATTTTTGAGTCCAACACTTGCATCTCTGCAAAAAATTGAAAATTCTGGTTTCGAACCATTAAACTTTCCACTGTTTCATGTTGGGTACAAATCACCAAAAGTTTTTAATTATAGTCTTAAATATCCTTTTTTAATGAAACGGTATATAGAACTTAGAAAGTGGGCAAGCTTTAAAGCTAATATTACTTTGAAAGAAATCGATATCGTTTTTGATATATCTGGTTATGCTTTTGCGTTAAAATGGGGAATGACCCCTGTTTTAAATTTAAATTCCTTGATGAATTATGTTGTCAATCATAATGGTAAATATATATTTTTACCACAAGCATTTGGACCATTTTCTGAAGAACAGTTACCTATTATTAGAGAGTGTATAAAAAAATCTACGTTAGCTATTTCTAGAGATCAAACATCATATAAAAATCTTATAGATCTCGGCGCAGATTCAAGTAAAATTAAAAAGTATCCTGATATTACTCTGTCCTTCAAAGTTGATACGAAGGAGACAATAACAAAGGATAAGTATTGTTGTATAGTTCCTAATATTAGAATGTTAGATAGAGGTGGAGTTGAATGGAAAAAGGAGTATTTAAATTTGTTAGAATTTTCAATTGAATATATACTTGAAAATAGCGATTGTAATATTAGAATCGTAAATCATTCAAAATTAGACGACAGAAAATTAGTAAGTGATTTTGGAGATAAATATAAGTCTGAGGTAAGGGTGTCAACAGTTTTTGAAGAGGACCCTTTGGTATTGAAGTTAATCTTAAGTAATTCATATTTTACTTTAGCATCAAGATTTCATGCTGTTGCATCATCTCTATCCTCAAACGTTCCATGCATAATGACTTCATGGTCTCATAAATATCAAGAATTGGCTAAAGATTTTGGTGTGGGTGAATTTTGTCTACAAAAGCCTGACCAAAAGAAATTAAGCTCGTTGTTAGATGGTGTCATAGAGTCTGATAAGAATAACCTTTTAAGATTGCAATTGGAATCTAAAAACAAAGAGAACATAGAGTTAAATCAAAATATGTGGAATTTAATTAAAGAGGTTTTAAAATAATTTGTTAGAATGCAAAAACTAAATAATTCTTTGGTTTCGATAATTATTCCCGTTTACAACAGAGAAAGGTGGGTTTCGGATACACTAGACAATATTTTGATGAACAATTATAGACCACTTGAATTAATTTTGGTTGATGACGGGTCTTCTGATAATTCACTAGATGTTTTAAAAAATTTTTCTAATAAGAATCGTGAAGATAAAAATCTAATTATAAAAGTCTTAACTCAAACAAATAAAGGTGCACCAGCAGCACGTAACTTAGGGCATAATAATTCTTCGGGACAATATATTCAGTTTCTTGATAGCGATGATTTAATTGACATAGAGAAATTCAGTATTCAGATAAATATTATGAAGGAAAAAGATGCAGATTTTGGGTTATGCGACTTTACAATGCAATATGTTGAGACTGGTGAGCAAGTGTATCATTCTAATGTTAGAAAATTGAATAAGGTTTTAAGTTCGCACGGGTCTTTTGGATGTGGCTCACCACTTTTGAGCAGAGAATTGTCTGGGCAGATTTTTTGGGATACAAGTCTTAGTCGCAAACAAGATGTAGATTATTTTTTAAAGGCAGCACTTAAAGCAAAAAAAATAGCCTACGTAAATAAGTCTTTGTACACATATATAAGAAGAGCGGAAGATGGAGATAGAATATCTGCAAGTTATGAAAAGGGGGATCCACTTTTTAAGGAAAGAATTATATCACTAAAAAAGACTAGAGTACCAAGTCGTAATAAGCTATTTAAGATTTTTGCCATTGGCAATCTATTTTTTGATATAATTAAGTTGAAAATTAAAAAAATATTATAAAAAGCTCTTTTTCTACTTCGGAGCATCAGAGATTTATTCTGAATATTTAATTGACTATCTTTAATTACAATTGCATTACTTATGTTGAGGAACAATATAATTAGAACCTAAGACATAGAAATTGGTAATAACACAATTTTTTTTTGAAAATGCTTTTTTCAAAAAAATTCCTGAAGCCAAAATTTTAATAACCATTTGGTAAATTCATCAAAAAAATTAACTGATTTTGAATATAATAATTTTTGACACGAGCATAACGGGTCATCATTCCGAATATTTAAGGCATTTGATAGATTTTTTATCTATAAATCATGCTAATGATTCAAAGTACATTTTTATTGTTCATTCTCAATTTGAGAATAAATTTCCAATTATTTACAATAAAGGTAAAGAATTAGAATGTATTATATGGGCTCAAGTTACAGCCGAAGAATTAGTTAGAATTCAGAAAGGTAATTCTTTTGTAACCTCATTTAGGACAATAAATGTAATGGAAACCTATGCCAAAAGATATAGCGCTGATCACATAGTTGCTCTTGATTTTCATACTATAAAGTATGGTGCAATTTTTAAAAAACTACCGTGTAGTCTTTCTTCAATTCTATTTTTACAATTTTATAGATTAAGTACACGTACGTTTAAAGAAAAGATAGAATTTTATAAACGCTATTGGATTACTAGATTGTGTATTCGAAACTCGAAAATTAAAAAAATTTTTGTTTTAAATGATCAAGAGACGGTGGACTATATGAATAAGGAATTTAAAAAACATTGTTTTGAAATGTTACCTGATCCAATTCCTCATCTAGAACCTCAATCGAATTTTAATATATATTCATATTATGGAATTGATGTGAATCGTAAAATATATTTACATATTGGTTCTTTGGGAGATAGAAAAGGAACTTTAGAAGTAATTGAATCCTCACTATTAATTGAGCCTTTGTTTCAGAATAGAATTACTATTTTACTGGTAGGCAAAACAGGAGCCTCGCATGAAATTAAATATAATATGCGGATAGATGAAATTAGAAATGATACTAATGTGCAGCTAATATGGGATAATCAATTTGTACCCTCACAAATGATGAAAAGTTTGTTTGAACAAAGTGATTTTGTGCTTTTGCCGTATAAAAATGCTGAATTTTCAAGTGGTATTTTAGGTCATGCAGCTGCGGCTAACAAAATGGTTATAGCAACTAATAGTGGTCTTTTAAGAGAATTGGTGTTAAAATACAATTTAGGTGAACTTTTAGATGTTAACAATGCTGCCAATATTGCATTGAAAATGACTGAGGTAATTGAAAAGAAGGCCTCTATAGAAGGACAAGAGGAATTCGTTAAAAATCATAAACCTAATTTGTTTGCAGAATTATTGTTAAGATTATAAAACACTTTTGATGAATTTGTTTAAAATTTATAAAGAAAGGTTTCATTTTTCACTTAATTTTTATAGTCTTTTTCTGATAGCGACTTTTATACCTGATATTCTAGGTCTGCCGCCATCGTTAATGACCAATGCATTGTGGGCAATTAAATCTGTAGCCGCAATATGGATTATCGTATTATATCATAAGAAAATATTCATATTGACTTGGGTTGAACAGCTTTTTATATTTGTTTCTTCCGTTTATTTCATTAACTTATTTATTGATATTTTTTGGCAGAATTATCCTGTAAATATGGGCAATTCAAAAGATTTGATTAGTTTTTGTCTAAGTATATTGATAGCATTATCTTTTCGTTATGATAAAGCTTTTGTATCTGAAAAATCTTATTTCTTTTTTTTAATTAGTTTGTCTATTGGTTTATTCACAGCTTTTTTCTTAGCAAAAGCGAGCCCTTTACCACTAATAGGTAGATTTGACGCTAATTCTACTGTAAATAGTATCAATTATGGTCAAATGGGATGTAGTTTATCTATAGTCTCTGTCTATGGTTTATATAATCACCCATTTAAATACAGTAGAATTATATATCCAACACTTTTTCTATTAGGTGTTATTTCTATAATGAAAGCTGGTTCTCGTTCACCGGTAGTCGTTTTGTTACTTGTGACTATCTTTTATTTTTTTGCGAAATCAGGTTTTTTAAAAGGAATTATTTTGGTAGGTTGTTCGGCGATAGTTTTGTTTTTTTCTATTGATTTTTTAATTGAACTATCCGAAGCAGTAGGAAGCGAGATTGTTACTAGGTTATTGTCTGCTATTGAAACTGGAGAAACTAGTGGAAGGGATCTTATTTATGAAAACGCAATAGGACACTTCTTGGACTCCCCTGTGTTTGGCAATTACTACTTAATACCATCTGGTATTGGTAATGGAGGTTACCCTCACAATTTTTTTATAGAAGCATTTATGACCACTGGTATTTTTGGAGGTATACCTTTTGTAATAATGGTAATTATTACTTTGATAAAATCTTTTACCTTATTAAAAAGACGTCATAAATCTGGTTGGATAGTATTACTGTTTTTACAAATATTAATATTTGGTATGTTTTCGTCATCTTTATATAGCTCACAAGATTTTTGGGCACTTAGTTTTTTTATATTATCTATTAATTTTTCTGAAAATCGTATTATTAGAAGTAAACAAGTAATCATTTAAAAACGGTTGATATTTAAATAAAATAATTTCTAATAGAATTCAAATCAGTATTTTAAATACCTTTTCTTAATTTATTATGGAACATATTTTTGAAAACCTTAGCCCAATTATTCTTTTTACGTACAATCGTTTAGAAGAATTAAAACAAACTATATCTGCCTTACAGGATAATAAACTTTCAAATGATAGTATGTTGTACATATATTCAGATGGTGCTAAGAGTGATAAAGATATAGTTGCCGTAGAAGCAGTACGAGAATATTTACAAACAGTGTCTGGTTTTAAGGAGGTAATTTTAAAATTTTCAGATGATAATAAAGGTCTAGCCCCATCTATTATTAAAGGGGTTACTACTATACTAGAGAAACATGGAAAGGCTATTGTATTGGAAGATGATTTAATGGTAAGTACTAATTTTTTGTATTATATGAATAGCGGACTGGATCATTATGACCAACATCCGTCTATTTTATCTATATGTGGATATAATATGAAAATAGAAAAGGGGAAGTCAGGAAATTATCCTTATGAATTTTTTATCGCAAAAAGATCATCTTCATGGGGTTGGGCGACTTGGAGAGATAAATGGAATGGAATTGATTGGGATGTTGAAGATTTTGAAAGGTTTTCGAAGGATAAAGATCAGCGTAAAGCTTTTAACGAATGTGGTAGTGATTTGTTTAGCATGTTAAAAAGACAACAACAAGGCAAAATTAATTCTTGGGCGGTTCGCTATAATTATCATCAATTTAAGCATAATTTATGGAGCGTGTTTCCAATGACTTCGAAAGTTAAAAATATTGGTTTTAGTAGTGAAGCCACCCATACAAATCAAAAATATAGTCGCTTCGATGTTGATTTGGACATGTCTGGTAAAACTAAATTTGATTTTACAAATGAACTTGTTTTTGATAAAGAAATCCAGAAGCAATTTAAAAGCGTAAATAGTATAAAGAATCGTATTTTTTATAAAATAAAAAATTTTTTTTAAGTTTTAAATAAATGCTTATTTCTATATTTCAAGATTGGAAAAATAACAAGAAAAATATTAAAGCCCGTATTGTACTTATTGGTTTTAGAATTGCACATTTGGCTGTGTATCATAAAGTTTTATTTATTCTTTTAGTACCACATTTAATATTTTACAGAATTTTTGTAGAGTGGTTTCTTGGTGTTGAATTACCATACAAAACTAAAGTTGGAAAAGGGCTTAAAATCTATCACGGGCAAGCTTTAGTTATCAATGACGGAACTATAATTGGTTCAAATTGTACGTTGAGGAATTCTACTACTATAGGCAATAAGATAAATATTGATGGTAGTACATCAAAAAGCCCTAAAATAGGGAACAATGTTGATATTGGCTGTAATGTAAGTATAATTGGACCTTTGATCATAGGAGATAATGTTATCATTGGAGCAGGATCTGTTGTCGTAAAAGATGTGCCACCTGACAGTATTGTTGTTGGTAATCCTGCGCGTGTAATTAAACAAACCAAATGATTTTTCTCTTAAAAATCCCTTATGATAATAAAACCTAAAGTATTGTTCATACTTCATTTTCCGCCTCCTGTAAATGGGGCTGCAATGGTAGGGCAATTTATAAAGGACAGTGAGGTAATTAAAACAAAATTTGATTCAGATTTTGTTAATTTAACAGCATCCTTTAATCTAAAGAGTATCGGTAAGGGCGGGTTAGGTAAAATCATCACTATTTTGAGGATTTTAAGAAATGTCTTTATTAAACTAAAAAATAAGGATTATGACCTTTGTTATATGACTTTGACAGCCAAAGGTGCTGGTTTTTATAAAGATTTTCTAATCGTTTTACTTTTAAAGTGTTTTAGTAAAAAAATTGTATTCCATTTTCATAATAAAGGTGTTAAAAAAAGGAGCGCGAAGAAGCTTGATGATTTGCTTTACCGGTTTACTTTTAAAAATACTAGTTCTATTGTACTTTCACCAGTTTTGTCTAGTGATATTGAGAAATATGTAGATAAATCTAACATATTTATTTGTCCTAATGGTATTCCTGAAGAAGTGGTAAGTAATACCATTTCTACTAATAGCCTTAATAAGGAGATTGGTCCTTGTAAATTCCTTTTTTTATCTAATATGATGAAAGAAAAGGGTGTTTATGTTTTATTGAAAGCTTTAGATGAATTAAAGCACAGAAATATTAATTTTGAATGTCATTTTATTGGGGCATGGTCAGGCATAACTGAACATGAATTTAAAAAAACGGTTAAGGAATATGATTTATCTACACATATTTTTTCGCATGGAAAGAAGTATGGAGTAGAAAAAAAATATTTTCTTTTAAATTCTGATGTATTTGTGTTTCCTACATTTTATCACAACGAATGTTTTCCCCTTGTATTATTGGAGGCAATGCAATACTCACTACCAATTATATCAACACCTGAAGGTGGTATAGCAGATTTGGTAGTACATGGTAAAACAGGTTTTTTAGTACAACAAAGGAATATTAACCAACTAGTTGACCAATTAGAGCAATTGATTGAAGATAAAGAGCTGCGCATAAGTTACGGTAAAGAAGGCAGAAAGCGATATGAAGAATTTTATACCCTTAGTATTTTTGAAAAAAAACTGTGTACTATTTTAGATGATGTAATAAATGAAAATTTTTAATAATATACTAAAATTATATTTTTAAAAACCACTGGTGAATAGTGTTTTGATTAATTATTGATTTATAGTATAATATATAATTTAGATTATTAAAATATGAGTAGAGAAGAATACGACAATTATTCAGTAGAAACAGAAGGTCCTGATTTTAGATCGATTTTAGACCGGTATCTGCAGTTTTGGCCTTGGTTTTTGGCTTGTGTCGGTGTATGTATGTTTATTGGTATTGTTTATTTGACATTTACAAAATCTACCTACATGTCTGTCGCTACGATAATTCTATCAGATGAGAAAAGTAAGGGTATTTCTGGGGGAAACGGTTTTGCTGATTTACCATTGTTAAGTGGTATTTCAACTAGCAGTATAGAAAATGAACTTGGACTTTTACGATCTAAACGGTTAATGAACAATGCGGTAAAAGCTTTGAGCTTAAACGTGAAATATTTTGACAAAAGTGGCTTTGTAACAAAGGAATATTATAATAATAGCCCTTTCAAAATACGTATTGCGCTTTTAGATGAAGATTTATTAAATACGGCAATTGGCCGTGATGAAAATAAGTTTGTTATTATTTATAGAAATAAAGAGGAAGTTGAAATTCAATTTGATAATGATAAAGAACCTATTATTAATAAAATTGGAGATGTAGTAGAATTGGACTATGTACAATTTTTTGTAGAATACAATCAAAATTTTCAAAATGATAATATTGATTTTGAGGATAACCCAGAAGTAGAAGTTGTAATATCAAGTATAAATGGAATTGCTTCAAGTTTTGGTTCTAAACTAACAGTTGAGTTAATGGATGAAAATTCAACAATGATAAAACTGGCATTAGTAGATCAAATTTCTATTAAAGCAAAAGATGTTTTGAATCAGTTGATTTTCGAATATAACCAAGAGGCTATTGAGGACAAAGATTTAATAGCGCGTAATACAGCTTTTTTTATAGATGAACGCTTGGCCATTATCAATTCTGAATTGGACTCGGTAGAAACCGGCAAAGAGAAATTTAAAGAATCTAATTTGCTCACCAACATTGAAACAGAGTCGGATTTAATAGTTAAAAATGTAAGTGAATACAATAATGAACAACAGCGCATCGGTACAGAGCTTGAATTAACGAATTCGTTGATCAGTCATTTAAGAAGAAATAAAACTAGTCTTTTACCTACTAGTTTTGGTATAGGCGATTCTGGTACGAATGGGCTGATCCAAGAATTTAATTCAAATGTTTTAGAAAGAAATAGACTACTTAAAAGTGCAAGCGAGCAAAACCCTATGGTGGTTAACTTAAACAACCAAATAGATCAAATTAGGGAGAATGTAATGGAAAGTTTAGGTAGGATGCAGTCTAATTTGATAATTAAAAAGAATAATTTGGATCGCCAATCCGGTGTATTAGCTTCTCAAATTTCTGATGTTCCTGCACAAGAACGTGCATATAGAGGAATAGAACGGCAGCAGAATATTAAGGAAGCTTTATATCTTTTTTTATTGCAAAAACGAGAGGAAAATTCCTTGGCTTTAGCGGCAAGTGCCCCTAAGGCAAAATTAGTTGATCAAGCATACGCTATAAATAGTCCAATAAGCCCCAATTCAAAAATTGTGTTGTTAGTATCATTACTGATGGGCTTGTTTATCCCTTTTCTTACCATTAATATTATTTCTCTTTTAAACGATAAAATAATAGGAAGTGATGACGTAAAAAGACTAGCTGGTAATATGCCTTTTCTAGGTGAATTACCACATATTTTATCCAATCAATCCATGGTCATTAGCTCTAATGATCGTTCTTTACTTTCAGAATCCTTTAACGTGTTGTCCTCGAGTATTCAACACCAAATTGAGAAGGGTGGTACAGGAGAAAAATCGACATGCATTTTTGTTACCTCTTCTATCAAGGGAGAGGGTAAAACGTTTACCTCGGTCAATCTAGGAATAACCTTAGCGACTGGCGGAAATAAGGTATTGGTCATTGGGGGTGATTTACGAAATCCACAATTGCAGCGTTATCAAAGAAATGCAGATTACCGTAATGGGCTGAGCACCTTTTTAAAAGATGCAAGTTTAATAATTCAGGATTATATTCAAGATACAGAGTTACATAGTAATCTTAAATTTATGTATTCAGGTACAATACCCGATAACCCTATTGAGCTACTGAAAAAAACTAAGATAGAGCAAATGTTCTTAGAGTTAAAGAAAGAATATGACTATATCATAGTAGATACGGCACCCGTACTTCATTTAGCAGATACTTTTATACTTAGTAAGTACGCAGATTTGACCTTATACGTTTTTAGAGCATCAATAACCAAGAAAAACTTTGTTGGTATTGCAAAGGATTTGGAGGAATCAGGGAAATTGAAAAATATAAATTTAGTTATCAATGATGTAAAACTGAAAAATAGTTTGTACGGTTATGGCTATGATTATGGAAATTGATATTTCATAAATTTCCACTCAATTTTCCCAAAGTTTCCATAACCATCAAGCCGTCTTCAGCTGTACAAGGATTTTTATCTTTACCAAGGAAATAATCTACTGTATTCGCTATCATGGGTTCTTGAACATGATTTGGGTTAGTAAATGAAAACGTTTGTTCTTCATTGTTTCTTTTTAAAACAACTTCACTGCCAAAAAAGGAGAATTTAATACGACCGTTGGTGCCATAAATAATACATTCATCTTTTTCGTTTATTTCCGCAGCATTAAAATTCCATATCCCTCGAAATTGAATACCATTCTCAAAGGAGATAATTCCATTTACGATCTCTTCTACGTTTGCATTCCTATTTGTGGGTTTAGTAAGTCCAAGTACTTTTAAAATCGGACCGAAGAAATGAATCATTAAGTCTATATGATGGGGTGCTAAATCATAAAAATAGCCTCCACCCGATATCTCGGGTTGTATTCTCCAATTATCTATAGCATCGGCTACAAACAATTCTTTTTTAGATTGTAAAACTTGTAGGTCTACATGAATTATGTCTCCAATACTATTGATGTCAAGCAGTTCTTTTACTTTTAAAAAGGCTGGCAATTTACGGCGATAGTGCGCCATAGTAAGTTTACCTGTACTATTGCCAAGTACATTGATTATTTGTTGTGCTTCTATAGCATTCAATGCCATTGGTTTTTCAAGATATACATGTTTACCTGCTTCTAGGGCTCGCAGGGTATATGTAAGATGAGAAGATGGGGGTGTGGCAATGTAAACAGCATTGATGTCATCGTTATTTAATATATCTTCTGCATTTGAAGTCCAATGTGGCACGTGATGTCGTTTTGCAAAATCTTTTGCTTTTTCTTCATTACGGCGCATGACCGAAATTAAATTTGAATGTGGCACCTTCTGAAAAGCGGGTCCACTTTTTACTTCTGCAACATCTCCACAACCAATTATTCCCCAGTTAATTTCATTCATTTTGTTTGCTTTAGTATCCCTGAAAATTTATAACTATTTCATTGCTCATAAAAATACAAATTAGAGATGGGTTATCTTTTTTTTGGATAGAATTCCTATATATGATATGGTTAAATTATTTTTGACCAAAATTAAAGATACATGGCTTCAGGTTTTTTTGCAATTTTAGATGATGTAGCAGCAC
>JGI24519J20070_1000248_pt1 | contig 16108 bp, 11 predicted proteins | sample LinPmetageLP43_FD_20070 | JGI IMG/M metagenome (IMG submission 20070) | reverse complement strand
AAAAAATGTAATACAGTTCGCATTACCAGTTCAAACGGAACTGATGTTTCTTACGATATAGATACTAATTATACGTTTGATTATGATGACGGTGATTTCTCTATACCAAAATTTGGTACGGCTCCAGGTTTTGTGAATATTGTGCCTAAATTAAATAGCATGAATGGTCGTATCGTGTTCGATTATTTACAGCATGCACAACTTTATAACAAAGTAGAGTTTGTAATGAAAGGCGGTGTAATCACTGAGGTAGCAGGGGAGGGCGCTGCCCAATTCAAGGAATACCTTTCTTCATGGGATGATGAAAATATGTATAAAATTTCCCATAATATGCTAGGCTTAAACCCTAAAGTACATGCAATTACGGGCGAGTTGGTAGAAGACGAACGAATATGGGGAGGTGTAGATTTTGGCTTCGGACATACCAGTGCTATGGATATGCCACCTTTCGGACAAATGGCAAAATCGCATTTTGATGGTGTTGTTGCCAAAACCAGCATTTATTTTGATGACATACAAATTACCGATAATGGCGAAGTATGTCATGAAGAATTAAGACCTTTAGCAGAGAGCTTATTAAGCGCCACAAATGTCTAGTACAGAAGATCAATACGCAACAACCAAAGTACAGCCCAAAGACTTCGTTTCCGGTTGGGTTGTTGCGTTTATAATTGCAAGTACAGGTCTTTCGGTTTCTACCTTGTTCTTGGGCTCTGAAATTGCCTTAAGCTTAGGTTTTGAAAAAGCACTGATCGCATTTGGTATTTCTACGCTGGTATTGACACTTATGTGTATGGCTACCACTTTAATTGGTAATCGCTCTAGGCTATCCACTTACATGATTCTTCATTTTAGTTTTGGAGAATACGGTGCCAAAATTGTCAATTTTATCTTTGGGGTTACTTTGGTTGGTTGGTTTGCCGTAGCATTAGAACTTTTGGCTATTGCCATATTCGATACCGCAGCTAGTACCTTTAGCTTTTCCGTATCAAAAGAGCTTATCATTATTGTAACCAGTCTCTTTATAACCATTACTACGGTATACGGTATCCGTAGCATTGAAAAAGTGGCTAATATATCAATCCCTATTCTAACCGCTTTTCTAGGATATATCTTTTACTTATCTGTTGCGGAATTAGAAAGTTTCTCATCACTTTTTGACTTTGTACCTGAAGAAAATGGAATGACACTTTTTAAGGCTACTTCAATTTTAGTGGGTGCCGCTATATTGTTCCCCGTTTTAATGGCAGATTTCTCTAGATTCGTTAAAACGGATAAGCAAAGTTTGGCTTCGGTATTAGGTTTAACAATTGGTACGCCGTTGGCTTACTTTCTTAGTGCTGTACCCTCCATACAAACCGGCGAGGTAGATATCATTAAAATAATGGAGGAATTCAACATGGTAATTCCTGCCTTTTTACTGTTGTTTATTTCTACGTGGAGTACCAATGCAACCAACTTGTATTCGGCTAGCTTAACCTTTTCAACCATTAATGAAAAATGGACTTTTAAGAACGTGGTTATCGTATCAAGCATATTTGGTACCCTATTAGCTTTGTTCGGTTTTGCTACCTATCTTTTCGAATTTCTGGAGTTTTTGGGCATTTTGGCACCCTCTATTTCTTCCATTTATTTTATTCATTTCTTTTGGATCAAAAGACAGCGCTATAACTTAGACGAAATAGCCAAGTGGGAACCCTCAGCTCTAATTAGCTGGGTGTTAAGCTCGTTGATTAGTGTGTTTACCTATTTAGAAGTTTTTCAGATTACAGGGGCTTATTTCCTTGATTCTTTTCTACTTGGAGCCGTTATCTATTTAGCATTTCAGTGGAAAGCTATTTTAAAACCTGCTCAGTAATTACAACTAGGTATTCTTAAAAGCCGTTACATCCATCTATTCATGAAAATATTAGCGCTTTCAAAATTATGTTTACTTTAGCGTAAAATATACGCATAGTATGCAACAATCCATTCAACTCTCCGTAGATGCTGTAGTCTTTGGCTATGAAGCAGGTAACATCTCCATATTACTTATTAAAAGAAAGTATGAACCTTTTAAGGATAAATGGGCAATCCCTGGCGGATTTGTATTGGATGATGAGTCACTGGAAGAAGCTGTTGAACGAGAGCTTAAAGAGGAAACTGGTATAAAGATCAATTACTTAGAACAGCTGTATACTTTCGGGAAACCGAATAGAGACCCAAGGGGTAGGGTAGTGTCCATTGCTTATTTCGGATTAATTCGCCCGAATGCATTTAAAATATATGCTTCTACAGATGCAGCACAAGTACAGTGGTTTAATATAAATGAACTGCCAGAATTGTCTTTTGACCATAAGGAGATTTTAGATGCCGCTATTAAAAGACTAAAAGGTAAAATCACCTACGAACCTATAGGTTTTGAATTGCTTGATACCAAATTTCCGTTTTCAGATTTAGAGAAATTATATAGTACGCTACTAGGTAGAGAGGTAGATAGGCGCAACTTCAGAAAGAAGATTATGGGTTTAAATGTACTTGATGAACTTGATGAAAAGGTCTCTAAAGGTTCTGGTAGACCCGCCAATTTATTCCAATTCAATGAAAAAAGATACTTCCATCTTAAAGAAGAAGGTATCATATTTGAGATATAATCCGCTGTTTTTCAGATATATAATTAGTTTGCGTAAAAATAACGCATAATATTCTAGGTTAGTATCCTAATGTGTTTTACATTTGCGTCATAATAACGCAAATTATGATTTACAATTCAACAACTTCATTACCTGATAAAGCAATAGGAGAGAAGTATGTTTTCTTAGCGGGTAGTATGGATGTTAATACTACATTGAATTGGAGAACACAATGCATAGCTGCATTAGAAAATAGCCATCACATTTTTGACCCAACACATAAAGACCACGATTCTTTAAACAAGTGCGAGATGGAGAATCATATTAATTGGGAACTAGATGCTTTAAACAGGGCAGATATCATCCTTCTAAATTTTCTTCCACATGCCTTATCTCCAATATCTTTGGTAGAGTTGGGACTATACGTGGCAAGCGATAAATTAATTGTTATTTGTCCTAAAGAATTTTATAAGAATACCTACGTTACTACTTTGTGTAAAAAATACAATACGCCTATAGTTCTTAGTACAGAAGAGGCTTTAAATACTATAAAATAAAACCAACATTATGAACGGATTACTACTAACAGACGGATATAAAACAGGACACCACCAACAATACCCTAAAGGTACAGAAGAAGTATATTCTAACTGGACACCTAGAAGCAATAAATATGCTCCTAAGGGTTGTGATAAAGTGCTATCATTTGGGCAACAGTATGTATTTCAATGGTTACATGATTATTTTCAGGACAACTTCTTTTCTAAGCCAAAAGCAGAAGTGTGTAATGAGCTAAAAGAAGAATTATCACTGTATTTAGGTACGGATTATGATGTTACCCATTATGAGGAATTACATGATTTACAATATTTACCAATTAAAGTAAAGTCCTTACAAGAAGGGGTAGAGGTAGACATTAGAGTACCTATGGTTACTGTAGTGAATACCGATAAAAAGTTCTATTGGATCACCAATTTTTTAGAAACCATTTTGTCTACTATGCTATGGCAACCAATGACATCGGCATCTATTGCTTTGTTATACAAACGTATTTTCAAAAAATGGACACTTTTAACCGATAAGGATAATTTGGCTTTTATTGATTTTCAAGGGCACGATTTTTCTATGAGAGGTATGGGCGGCTTGCAAAGTGCAATATCATCTGGTATGGGTCATGCTTCTGTATTTCTTGGATCGGATACGCTTCCGGTTATTAGTAGCCTACGTAAGTATTACAATGCAGAAGGCTTTGTAGTAGGTTCTGTAAATGCTACCGAACACTCCGTAATGTGCGCTGGTACTAAAGATGATGAAATAGGTACGTTTAGAGCTTTAATGAATACGTACCCAACGGGAATTTTATCCGTAGTTAGTGATACCTGGGATCTATGGAAAGTGCTTACCGAGTATCTTCCGCAATTAAAAGAAGAGGTACTTTCTAGAGATGGTAAACTTGTGATAAGACCAGATAGCGGAGACCCTGTTGATATCATTTGTGGGGAATCTGGTTCGCTAGGTAGCAACACTCCTAAAGATAAAGGGGTTGTGGAGTTACTTTGGGATATTTTTGGCGGCACCGTTAACGAACAAGGTTTTAAAGTTTTAGATAGCCATATTGGTGCTATCTATGGCGATAGCATTACCACGGAAAGAGCGGAAGCTATCTGCCAACGTTTAAGCGATAAAGGTTTTGCTACCACCAATGTAGTTCTTGGTATAGGTTCTTTTACCTACCAATTTAATACTAGAGATACCTTTGGTTTTGCAATGAAAGCTACTTCTGTAGTGGTAAATGGTGTACGAAGAGAAATTTTCAAAGATCCTATTACTGATGACGGAATTAAAAAATCTGCAAAGGGATTGGTTAAAGTTGAATTACACGACAATGAATATGTATTGGTGGATCAAGTTACACCAGAACAAGAAAATACAGGTGAGTTACAAGTAATCTATGAGGATGGACAATTTGTAAATCAAACGAACATTCAAGAGATAAGAGACCGTATTAACAAGAATCTTTAAAACAAAAATTATGTGGTTCGAAGAATTGACAGGATTTAAAGAAATATCACCTGAATATGTGCGTGATACTATTACTATTGACGGACAGAATTTGATTTCTAAAGTCAATAATAAATCCTATCAATTCGGGTCTTTAGAAGTGGTTTCCTTAGAACAGTTAAGAGAACAGCAGTTACCACATAGCAATTCTGATACTATAAAGGTTTCTGAAATCGTAGCGGATATTCAAGGGTTACATGCCAATCAAAAAAATGAGAATGCGCTTTTTCAAGCAGCATCCCAGTTTAATTTACTGGAAATGGTTGGCCCAGAAGTTTCTCCTAAAGCGGGAGTGGGCATTTATGAAAATGACTTTACCCAAGGTCCGGCATGTGCAATCGCTTGTGGTGCTGGTACCATTTATAGAAATTACTTTGCTCCGGTCAATAATCAAATAGGGCAGACAGATGGACATCAAATTGATTGTTTAGAGGATATTGGTAAAGAACTGAATAACCAGGAGCTTCAATTATGGAAAATGACCAACGGGTATGCGTTGGTTAGTGTCGAGGGACTTCTTTCCATCAATAAGCAAATTGGGAGTTTTACCACCGATCAACGAGAAGCTTTAAAAGGCAAATTAAAAGTGGGAATCCAATGGAATACTGAGGTAACGCTTAATGACAACAAGCAATTAGTATCTCAAATATATTGTTCGGCATTACCGGTAGCCTATTCTTCTATTGAATCTTACTATTGGGAGAATTTTGCGAGAATAGTGTTAGAAGCCACGTATGAAGCTACGTTGTATACTGCCATGAATAATCTTAAAAACAACAAATCAAACTCCGCATTTTTAACCTTAGTTGGTGGTGGTGCATTTGGTAACGATCTAGATTGGATATTAGAATCTCTCTTTAAGGCACTAGAAAAATTTAGGCATATACCTTTAGAGGTGAACATAGTTAGCTACGGTAGAACAAATGATATATTGAAACAAGAAATAGCTAATTTCAACAATACACTCCCCAAAGGCGAGTCTTAAGGGTAGGATTAAAAACAACTTTAAATTCCAGAGTACACTTCAGAATTATTAATCTCGATTATCGAATAAAAACGAACATATGAAATACGAAATAAAAAAGTTCCATGACGGACAGGTTACTGCTAAAATCGCTGAAGCCGGAGATATTCATATAAAAATTAGAGGAAACAGTTATGAAGATTTATTTAGAGCTGCTTCCATAAAAGAGGCTTGGGACGCCACTAATGCAACCTATAAAACAGCGGTAGCTAAACTCACCATATTTTCCTTAATCGGTCAGCGATCAGATAGGCGATTTAATAAGGGGGAATCGTTCGATCTAAAAGTAATCTGCAAATTTATTAATGACATGAAATTTGATGTGGTTTCTATCTTACATCCACATAGTCCAATTTCATTGGCTTTAATTGAGAATTCAGAAAAAATATCGCATGTAGACTATGTTGAAAAGGCGTATAACCAAATAGGTAACCCAGTATTGGTTAGTCCAGATGCCGGTGCGTATAAAACCACCCATGAAATTGCAGAAAAGCTAAATGCAGACTTAGTGCCCTCTAATAAAGTTCGTGTAAACGGAGCTCCTGAAATTAGTATTCAAGGTGATGTAAAAGGCAAAGAATGTTTAATTGTCGATGACCTGGCAGATGGTGGTAGAACCTTTAAATTTTTGGCGGAAGCTTTAAAGAAACAAGGCGCAACCAAAGTATTTTTATATGTTACCCACGGACAGTTTAATTATGGTTTTGACAAACTTAAAGAATCCATAGATCATATCTATTGCACCAATAGCTATAAGGATATTGATGATGATTTTGTAACGCAGTTTAAGTTAGAAGGATTGTAAAATTCTACAAAATAGTAAAATGAAAAATAGCGCAGTAATGCGCTATTTTTCATCATTTACAAAATTCATAGAATAATTTTACATTTCAATCCTTATATGATTCAAAGAATGGGGATAGATATTTAAAAGATAAGGTATTCAAGCTTAAACTATTCTGTGCTAAAGTTCCAAATAGGACTAAATGAAGTACCATCATATGCATCTTTAGCAACAATTCTCCAATAGTAAATTCTATTTTTGCTTAATCCAACTTCATAAGATGTATTTACCGAATTTTCCAAAACTAGTTGAGGGCTCTTACTTAAACCAAAATAAACGTCATACGTTAATTCATCATTATTTGAATCAATAGTACTCCAAGTTAAAAAGGTTGAAGTTTCAGAAACAACTTCATTTAATTTTGGAATAATTAATTCTGGAGTAAATGGTAACTGATTAACAATAGGGTCGCCTTCGGTATAAAATGTCCAAGTGGGAGTATAAATACTACTATTATTTTCATTATCAGTCGCTAAAATTCTCCAATAAAAAGTTTTCCCTTTGTCCAATGTAATAGTTGTTTCAGTTGTAGTACTAGTCCTTTCTATTGAAATATCACTAAACTGTTCATCAAAAGCTACCTGTATTTCATAAGAAATTGAATCTCCATCAGGATCAGTAGAGCCCTCCCAAGTAAAATCAAGTTCATTTTCTATACATAAAAGTTCATTACTAGGATAGACTAAAGATGGAATTGAAGGTGCTGAATTTAAGGTAGTATCGGGTTTCTCATTTGGTGGGGTTATTACTATATCATTTTCCTTATTTCCTCCGCAACTGAAGAACAAGAGAATCATAAAAATTTTTATTAAGTTATTAAGCAAAGTTCTCATCTTTTTAAAAGTTTGTAGGTTCTGTTATTGTCTCCTTGAATTTTAATCATGTATTGACCCCTTGGATATTTTGTCATGTTCATTGATATCCTGTTGTTAATAATATACTCTTTAACAGACTCAAGTAATCTTCCGTTCATATCAAAAAGTTCAAGTAAAACAATAGTATTATTTTCTGTTAATTGAATATCAATAATCTCATTTACTGGGTTAGCAAAAGAATCGTCCAAAATCTCATTTGGTATTTCTAATGCTATTTTTCCTTCGCAATCATACTTTGATGATATTTCAATTATATCACCTTCTAAAACACTAAAGGAAAACGACTTGCTTTTATATTCCCCAATTTTATTATTGTTAATCGTAACCGAGTATGGAAAAGTACCTTTATCCATGGTGACCAGTAATTTATTTTCAGTTGTATTATTTTCTAAAACTGTTTTTCCTGTAAGTTGTTGAGATTCTAGCATTGAAAATTCAAAACATCTGGTATTTTTCAAGTCTACTTTGCTAATACACAAATTATAAATTCCAGGTTCAAGGTTATCAATAATCAAATCTTTATTGAAAGAGTATTCAATATTGTTCAACGTTGCAGCATATTCGAATTCATAGGCAGCCTCTATAATTATTTGCCCATTATTCTTATCAGGACATGATTCTTGAATATTTGTAATATTATAAAAGTCTGAAGTTATAATCATACACCCATTATCATCTACAGTTGCCCCTAATGGTGTATTTAAACAATTATCAAAGTAGTCTAATACTCCATCTTGATCTATATCTGTTTCACATAGATCACTTCTACCAGCGTCATAAATCTCCCATCCGTAATGATCAATCAGAAATTCCCTTGAATCTTGAGAAGCACAAAATTGGCTGTTACCGCCATCAAAAATTACGTTTTGGGTTAAAGAAGACAATTGACTCCAACCATTCAACAATGCATCATAATTTATTATGGATAATAAACCTTCTTCAAATATTGCATCCATATCTGATACTTGACTAATGTTCCACGAACCTAAGTTTTGATCAAATGATTTCGCACCCTTAAACATACTATTCATATTCTCTACGCTACTTACATCCCAATTTCCTATATCTTGATTAAAAGCTGAATTGGCAAACATATTGTTCATATCTGTAACCTTACCCACGTTCCATTGTTTTAAATCTTGATTGAATAATAAAGCCCCTGCGAACATACCGTCCATTCTAGTAACATTATCAACTTGCCAATTTCCGATATTAGCATTATATGAACTTGCTTCCTTGAACATTGATGACATGTCAATTACCTTAAACACATCCCAATCATTAATATAACCTCTAAAATCAGATGCATTTTGAAACATTGACCGCATACTTATAACATTCCCAACATCCCATATACCAATACTTCGGTTAAAAGAAGTCGCACCATTAAACATTGAAGTCATTTCTTCAACATTAACTGTATTCCAGTTTTCAATCAAAGAATTAAAATTTGTTGCCCCCTCAAACATATGGGAGAGGTTTTTTACCTTATGTAAATTCCAAAAGGTCATATATACCGTACCTACCATTGTGGTACATTTTGTAAACATATTTTCTAATGTTAATACCTGATTAAAATCTGGAACATCTGTAGCTAAAATCTCTAAATTGGAGCAACCGTGAAAAGCCCCTTTCATCGAAGCCCATTCTATATCACCCCAATTATCAACTGAAATTATTTTTCCCCTATCACCTGAATTATCAAAATATATTCCAGGAAAATCTCCCATAATTGATACCTGATATGTTCCTTCACTAGTATACGTATGTGTAATATTTCCAGTAACATTAGTATCAATTATACCGTCTCCCCAATCAATTGTGTAATTATATAATTCATTAGGATATGTAGGAATTGTAATTTGATTATTTTCAGAAGCGCCAAAATTCGATGTAATCCACGTAGTTTTAAAATAATTAGCTGAGCAATCAAATTCATCGTCTTTAAACCGCCACCCATGTAAATCTATTAAATTTTGTCTAGCCTGCTGAGAGGCACAGTACGAATGACCTCGAACGTCCATTGTCACAGAAGTATTTGGTGATTGATTATTCCATTCTATTAATGTATCATCATAATTACTCATTGAAAGCGCGGTACCAGAAAGAAAATTATCCATTCTAGTAATATTACCAATATCCCAATCCGCTAAAGTTTGATTAAAAGAAGGTGCAGCCCACAATAAACCCTTTATAGAAGTTAAATTAGAGGTATTCCATTTCCCTATTGGTTGATTAAAAGTTTTAGCCCCAAAAAACATAAAATCAATATAAACAACATTTGATATGTCCCAATTTGAAATATCCTGATTAAAGTTTCCTGTATTGTAAAAGGCATGAGACATATTTGTCACATTACTAACATCCCAGTTACCAATATCCTGATTAAAAGATTTTGCACCTGAAAAAATAGCTCTAATCGATTCCGCAGAAGAAAGATTCCAATTTCCAATATTTTGATTAAATTCATCGGCATTTGAAAACATTGATATCATTTCAACAACGTTTCCAACATCCCAATCTCCTATGTCCTGATTAAATAAAAGTGCACTCGTAAATACACCGTTCATTTTCTTGGCATTACTAACATCCCAATCATTCATTGTTTCGTTACCAACTAGCGACTCGCAACTTGCAAATGCATAGCTATAATCTGTTACCAATTCCAAATTTGGAATATCCGTTGCCTTTATATCTAGATTACGACATTTTGAAAATGCCTGCTCCAATGAGGTCCATAAATTATCACCCCATTGCTCAATAGATAACAATTTTGGAAAATCCCAACTTCCATTAAAGTATATTCTAGGAAACTCTCCTGAAATTGTAACTTCATATGTTCCAGGAGATTCATAAGTATGAATTTTTGTGTCATGCACATTATTATCTATTGTTCCATCTCCCCAATCTACAGTATAGTCATAATACTCATCAGGATGGGCGGGAATTCTAATTTGATTATTTTCAGTAGCTCCTTGAATATCTGTTTGCCATATTGTTATAAAAGGCTCATGAGTACAGTTTTCATTTCCATCAATAAAACTCCAATTATTATCATCTATCAATTTTTGTCTCTGTACCGCACTTAAACAATATTGGCTTTTACCACCATTAAACAATATACCGGATGGAAGTGTAGGTAGATTGCTCCAGCCAATAAGTATTTTATCATAATTTTCGGTAGACAAAGAAATTCCTTTAAAAATTTCTCGCATACTCTCAACGTTACTAATGTTCCAATTTGAAATATCTTGCTCAAAAGCCACTGCATACGAGAAAATGTTATCCATATCAAAAACTTGTGACACTTCCCAAGAACTAATATCTTGGTTAAAACTTCTTGCACCTTGAAACATTGCATCCATAATTGTAACATTAGAAACGTCCCAATTAGAAATATCTTGATTAAATGCATGTGCACCATTGAATAATGCCCTCATATCAGTAATATTAGATACATCCCAACCACCAATATTTTGATTAAAACTATAGGCATTGCTAAAGAGAATTCTCATATTAGTAACATTACCAATATCCCAATTACTAATATCTTGATTGAACACATACGCTTGAGCAAACATGCTACCTATATCAGTTACATTCGACATGTCCCAATTACCTATATCTTGATTAAACTTATAAGCATCTGAAAACATATGAAACATAGACGCTACGTTTATAACATTCCAACTACCAATAGGTTTATCAAAAGCCTTTGCTCCTTGAAACATATAGCCCATATTTGTAACATTAGATACGTTCCAATCACCTATTTCCTGATTAAAACGTTCGGCACGCTTAAAAACATTTTCCATATTGGCCACATTAGAAACATTCCAATTACCAATATTCTGATTAAATATTGTACAATCATAAAACATAGAAGACATATCTATTATATTAGACATATTCCAGTCATTAAAAGAGCTATTGCCTCTTAAAGAAGAGCAATTTTCAAACATTGCTTTTGTACTTATAGTGTAATTTAAATTCGGAGCATCGTTTGATCTAACGTCTAGGTTAGAACATCCAGAGAAAGCATTTTCAAATGATTGCCACTCCACATCACCCCATTGTTCAATCAATGACAATTTTAACTTATCATTTTCAACACTACTTAATTCTCCATTAAAATAAATTTGCGGAAATACTCTATGTATTGAAACCTTATAACTACCTGGGGTTTCATAAGTATGGGTGATTTCACCTGTAACATTTAAATCATAAGTGCCGTCTCCCCATTCTATATCATAATCGTATGTGGCTTCAGGAAATACAGGTATTCTAATTTGGTTATTTGCTGTCACACCTGTTTCTGAAGTATTCCAAATTGACTCAAATGGTATAAACGGGCAGCTATCACCTTCGTCATTGAATTTCCACCTAAACTTATGGTAAATAGAATTTCTCGCGTATTTACTGTTACAATAAAGTGATTTATTTGCGCCCAATGTAACTCTACCCTGTAGATTCAATGTACTCCAACCTAGCAATATTTTGTCATAGTTCTCATTGGATAGTGCTGAATCATCAAACATGTAATCCATCTTTTCCACATTTTCAACATCCCAATTTCCTAAATCTTGATTAAACAGTTTTGCAGTCCTAAACATTCCTGTCATATCAGTCACATTAGAAACGTCTAAATTGGTAATATCTTGATTGAAAACATCTGTTTCGGAAAACATTTCTTCCATTGTTAAAACATTTGCCAAATTCCAATCGCTAATACCTTTATTGAATACGACAGCACCTGAAAACATTTCTTTCATTGTTGTTACATTAACAACATTCCATTTGCTTATATTTTGATTAAACGATTTCGTAGACTTGAACATGCCCATCATATTCATTACGTTCGAAACGTCCCAATTACTAATATTTTGATTAAATGCCTCAGAACCTGAAAACATTTCTTCCATAGTTACAACGTTAGATACATCCCACATACTAATATTCTGATTAAAACTTTTTGAAGATTTAAACATGCCAGACATATCTTTGACATTTGAAAGATCCCAATTTGAAATATCTTTATTGAATGCCTCAGTATCTGAAAACATTTCTTCCATCGTTGTGACGTTAGAAACATTCCAACCATTAATATCTCCGTTAAATGATTTTGCAGACCTAAACATAGCGGTCATATCCGTTACATTAGAAACGTTCCAGTCAGAAATATTTTGACTGAATGCCACTGCATCTGAAAACATTTCTTTCATTGTTGTTACTGAACTTGTATCCCAATTAGCAATGAAAATATTCCCTATTAAAGAAGTACATGAACTAAACATGTTATTCATTGAACTAACATTTGCTAAATTGGGTTCATCAACTGCAACTATTTCAAGATTATTACATCCTGAAAAAGCACTTGACATTGATGACCAATCTATAGCACCCCATTGATCTACTGATAAAATTTTATTTTTATCGGTAGAATAATAATTATAATCGCCATTAAAATAAATTCTAGGAAATAACCCAGAAATTGAAACTTGATAAATACCCGGACTTTCGTAAGTATGAATAATACTACCTCTTACATTAGTGTCTGTAGTACCATCACCCCAAGAAATTGTGTAATCATAAATTTCGCTGTAATTTGTAGGGATGGTAATTTGATTATCAGCTGAAGTACCCGGATTATCAGTTTTCCAAGTTGTAATAAATTCGGTTTGGGCCGATATAATGAAACAAGAAAAAATTAAAAATAGACATAAGATTATTTTTTGCATAGGAAGAATAATAAATTTTAAAACTAGTTAAAAATTTTCTTACAATTTATGTTTTTCGATAATGTGTATTAGTTACCCTTCAATCAAAAACCGTCACCTTAACTTCTCTTAAAAAACGCCAATATTTTTATGGAATAAATAATTCATTTAAATTCAATTGATATCCAAAATATGTTGTTCGGCATTACCGGTTACATATTCTTCTATTGAAACTTATTATTGGGAGAATTTTGCGAGAATAGTTTTAGAAGTCATGTATGTAGCTACGTTGTACGCTGCCATGATCAACCTTAAAAACAACAAATCCAATACCGTATTTTTAATCTTAGTTGGTGGTGGGGCATTTGGTAACGATTTAGATTGGATATTAGAATCACTCTTTAAAGCACTAAAAATATTTAAGTATATACCTTTAGAGGTGAACATAGTTAGCTACGATAGATTAAACGAAATATTGAAACAAGAAATAGCTAATTACAATACTAAATTAGCCCATTGCGAGTCCTAGTGGTAGGTGGCAGATGGTGGCAGAACGTTTAAATTTTTGGCGGAAGCTTTAAAAAAGCAAGGCGCAACCAAAGTGTTTTTATATGTTACCCACGGCCAGTTTAATTATGGTTTTGACGAACTTAAAGAATCCATAGATCATATTTATTGCACCAATAGCTATAAGGATATTGAAGATGATTTTGTAACGCAATTCAAGTTAGAAGGATTGTAAAATTCTACCTAATTGTAAAATGAAAAATAGCGCAGTGATGCGCTATTCTTTTTTGTTTAAAATTTTAATTTAAGTTAATTTCAAAACCTATCTTAACTAGAGTGTCATTATGTATTTCTTATAGTGCTTTTAATTAGCTTAGTGAAATGTATTATCTATGATTGGTGAATTATAATATTGGAAATCAGAATTTGAAATCATTTCAAAACCATCACTTCCATCAAATAAATGGTCCTGATTCATTACCAAGTTATTTAAATAATCTTCGTAATTATTTAGTCCAAAATAATTGTAAACTTCTACAGAACCAACTTTAAAAGTATTGTTATCATAATAACCTTGTAACATAGTAGTCGCCATTTCTGCCGGTAGTTCAGGAATAATTATACTAGAAGTAGTTTTACTATCAAAATTGAAAATCCAAGAGTATCCTATCAAGTTTTCATTATCATAATCTTGTAATTGAATTTTTCCAACTTCATGTTCTGCTCCTGTAATATTTACATTAATTTTTTTACCTGTTAAGGTGTAATCAATAGCTAATTCTGGAATAACATAATTTACTATTGGCAAGCCTTTACGCTCCGCATAATATGCTCCATTATTGATGGAAAACCAATAATCTGAGAAAATAGGATTAACATTATATTCATTTTCAGACTGGGTGTAGGCACCAGTGAAGGACATACTGTGGTATCTATGTTTTTCTTTATCATTATCATTTAAATAACCATACAATACCATTGATGAAGATTCATCTTCAACCATATTTTCTGGCTTACTAATGTTAAAGAATTTCGTTTGTATCCCTTCTGTTAGAAATTTACTTTTGTCTAGAACAAAGTCATTTTCTAACGGTAAATCTAACAATAGATACGCATACTCATCAAAACCTATATTTGGTTGACCGAATATATAAACGGATTCAACTGGTTCTGTAAGACCCGCTCCAATTATAATATTAAAATCTTCCCTACTCTGGTTAAGGTAGAGCATAATAGGTATATCAAAAGAATTGATTCCTACAAAAGAAGATACGTTATCAGTAGGTTCAAAACCAAAAGCTCCAAAATTAGTATTAGAACCTTCAGTCAAACGTATTGATGTTTTCAAATTAATAGAACTCAGTTTTTCTTTGGTTATATTAGCGTAAGTGGATAAACCTGTAGCTGAACCATTATCTGTAACTGCAAACGTCACCATAAATTCTTCATCTAAGGGTATTTCCTCTTCAGTATATAAAGTGACAGTTTTATCTGAATTATTAAAACGTTGTGAAGCTAATAAGCTACCATCCATTTTAGAAGCAAAAACAACAGAATTAATGATATATTGGTTCAACAAATTATCAGGAATGTTTATAGTTATCAATTCTAACTCAACCAAATTATTTTGATCATCCTGTTTATCAGTAAGTGAATTATCTTTTCCACATGAAGACAGTAGAATAACGAAACAAAAAAATAAAAGAAATCTAAATCTATCAATTATCATAAAACTAAATTTTATCGGGCAATTAATGAATTGCATATTAATTTAAACGCAATTAATATATTTATGGTATAAGTTTTTATTTTGATTTTTAGCCATTTTTTATTCAAAAGTATTTTGTTGTTCTGCGGTTGATTTGGACCAAAACAACAATAAAAGTTTAGTATTGGTTCATCCAGCATTGAAACCGTTTCACTTGATATAAGGGCGTAATTATGTTACCTTTATACTGGTGCTAGTTTTTAAAAGTACTACTATAAATAGCTATTTAGAGTTTAGCTGGTTAAATCAATAAAACGCGTTTACAAGCTTGTCATATGAAGCACATCCCATTTAAAATGTTGCTAAAGAAATCATATCTCTATATCATTTTTATCTTTTTGGGTTGTACGTCTACCAAAACAAACAATCAGCACACAAACAGTTCTAGTACCGAACCTACTATCATACAAACACAAAACGGACCTGTTAAAACAAAGCCTGTAATTCGAAATTTGGGTTTAGATGATCATTCATACATCAGTCTAACACTAACGCAAACAGAATCAACGATCCACCATAAAGATTCGCTTCTACAAGAGCATAGTAATACTCAACTAAGTAGTAGTTCTGAGGAGGTTAACTTTAATAGCGATAGTCCCGTAGCGGATAGAATTGTTCAAAATTATCTGAATAGCGAAATTAAAGAGCCTGGCGGACATTGCCTTACCGTAAGTAAAACTCGGTTTGAAAAGGCATACAA
>JGI24519J20070_1000242_pt1 | contig 16335 bp, 16 predicted proteins | sample LinPmetageLP43_FD_20070 | JGI IMG/M metagenome (IMG submission 20070) | reverse complement strand
CAGCGATGATGACACTGTTTTCAAAATTGGCCTGCGGACAATGTTCTGACGCCGCTCGGAAGTGACCTCTTGCTCGGCCAAAGCCGAACAAGGCGCGCATCGCCCGCTCCAATTACTTTCTCAAAAATATCAATTAAAACAGCGCTGTAAGTTGCGGGCGCAAGCCCGTCGCTTGACGCTTGTTCAATTTTTCCCTACAAATTTCCCTACTATTGTTCCTACAAAGCGATTGGGTCGTGGATCAGGATAACCGTCATCTCAAGCGCAAGCGGGCGTACTGGCACTATCAGCGCCGCGTGCCGAAGCGCTATGAGAGCATCGATGATCGTGGCGTCGTGGAGTGTTCGCTTCGCACGAAATCGATCGAGATCGCACGGTTGCGGCGCGACGCGATGGAAGAGTCCGACAACCTGTTCTGGGCGTCTCTCGTTGGGATGGATGGCGAGACGGAAACAGGCGAAGCGCAGGCCAGAAAGCGGCAAGTCGCCGAGAGACGCTACAAGGCCGCAACCGTCCGGGCGCTGGCGCGCGGCTTCGTCTACACACCCATCGATCAGCTCGCCGAGACGCCTGATCTCGGTGATATTCTCGACAGAATTAAAGTCATCAAAAGCGCCGATAAGGGTGCGCCAAGCCAGTCTGAAGAGGTGGAAGCTGAGGCACTTCTGGGCACAGTTTCATCGCCGCCTGTAACGGTCAGCTCCGCGTTTGAACTCTATTGCGAAGAGATCGCCGCTGACGAATTAATTGGAAAGTCCGAGGCTCAGAAGGCGGCGTGGAAGAAAACCAAGAACCGTGGCGTCCAGTATTTCATCGACGTGGTCGGTGACAAATCCATGCGGGAAATCACGCGGCAGGATGCGCAGCAATACTACAATTGGTGGAAGGATCGCGTCGTCCCGAAGCCGGGAAAAAAGGCGCTCAGCACCAAAACCGCCAATCGCGATCTTGGCAATATGCGCAAACTCTACGGCGAACATTTCAAATATGTCGGGGAAGAAGACCGCCCCAATCCATTCAGAAATCTCTCATTCAAGGACAAAAAATCCGCCGACGTACCGCCCTTTGAAGACAAGTGGGTTCGCGAAAAAATCCTTGTTCCCGGCATCTTCAAGGGTCTTCGGGGTGATGCTGATTTGATCCTTTATGCGCTGATCGAAACCGGATGCCGGCCTGGTGAAATCGCCAACCTCTTCGCCGAAGACATCAATCTCGATGGCGATGCGCCATACATATCCATCCGCCCTAAGAAGGACCGGGAGATTAAAACAGCGTCGTCCATCCGGGAAATTCCGCTCGTTGGCGTGTCACTTGAAGCCATGCGGCGGGCTCCGAACGGCTTCCCGCACTACCGAGACAAACCTGATTTGCTGTCTGCAAATCTCATGACAGCGATGAAGTCGCGGAACCTGTTTCCGACCTCCGATCATAAGGTCTATTCGTTCCGGCATTCGTTTGAAAAACGCATGCAGGAAGCGGAACTCGACTACGGTTTCCGCTGCATGATTATGGGCCACCGCAATTCACGCCCAGCCTATGGCGACGGCGGCTCTATGGCGTATCGTAGGGATCAAATTCGTAAAATTGCACATCCCATGTCGGATAAATTGATCGAGTTTTTGCGCGCTCGGTGAAGTCGAACTGGTCCGCTGACCATATTCCATATGGCTACGCGTTGTCATTTTAGCACGGCAACTCAAGACACTATTTGCAACATTTCGCCCTCATTGATTGCCCAAGAGGCAACGCTCACGCAACCTCTTCCACCATTCATCGATATCGCGCGCCACAATGCCTTCCTATTGCCGCGCATCATCATTCAACAATACATCCGCATGCGTAGCGTTGAAGGGGTGGGAGCAGTTGGGCGCATCAATTCAGTAAACCTCGCTCAAAGCATGTCTCTGCCGTCCCATCCTCTGCCTTTTTAGTTTTCCGCCTGCGCTATGCCCCATGATCGGCTCTGCCGTCTGCGCTGACCCGCTCGGACGCCCCCCAAGAACGCCCCCTTGACTTCTTCGGATTGTGGACTACTGGTTCACATATCGGTTCATGAGAGAGTGCTTACGAATTGGGGGCTTTTGATAGTCGAGCTGAACTGAACTCGGCTCCTGTAGACGGTGTATGGAATTAACAAATCGAATTGCGCTAGGCGCACTGCTCGCTGCCGCTTTGATCACTCCATCAACTGCGGCCCACGCACAGAATCGTGGGCAACTGGATCGCGGGGTTTGGACGTTCATTTTAGAGAACGACCTTTTTTACGCTCAAGACAGAAACTATACGAACGGCATTCGCCTTGAGTACGCTAGACCGCCAGACAAGGCGCCGGCCTGGATGCCTCCCGCCTCTAATCTCTATGTATTGTTTTCTGATGAGGCAGAATTTCGCGAAACTTTTTCGCTGGGGCAAAACATGTATACCCCGCGGGATATCGACATATATCCCGCCCCCTCGGATCAGCGTCCCTATGCAGGCTGGCTTTATGGAGAGGTATCGCTGATCGGTGAAACTGAAGATCGGCAGGATTCATTATCGGTCAGCCTTGGGGTAGTCGGTCCAGCTTCACTCGCAGCTCCGACGCAAAAGTTTGTACACAAATTGATAGGAGCGCAGAAACCGTTAGGCTGGGAAAACCAATTGCGCAACGAACCGGCGCTGATGATCGCGTATCGGCGGAGTTGGCGGATTGTCCAAAAACCGGTCGGCCCATTTGAACTTGAAGTTATTTCCAGAGCAGGCGTTAACCTAGGCAATGTCTTCACCTATGGCGCGGTTGGCGGCGCTGTACGATTTGGCTTGAGGATACCCGAAAGCTTTGGCGCACCTCGAATTCAACCGAGCCTGCCAGGCCCCTCCTACTTCAAGGCGTCACAATTTGGCGTCTACGCTTTCGCCGGCATAGAAGGGCGAGCGGTTGCGCGAAATATTTTCCTCGATGGCAATAGTTTCCGTGACGGCCCATCCATCGAAAAGCGACACTTTGTTAGCGACGCCCAATTTGGCGTTACGTTTGTATGGCCGCGCGTCAGCTTAACGTTGACAGATGTTTTCCGGACAAACGAGTTCTATGGGCAAGAGGACAGTTCGTCTTTTGGAGCCGTTTCTCTGTCTGTCATTTTCTAGAGGCTAAACTTGCTTTGTACCAGGGGCTGGACTGATGGTCCACATTGCGGTACAAGCAATAAATAAATGGATGGATGTGCAAATGAGTCGCCCACGTTTTGAGAATCTTGATCCAGAGCGACAGCGCGTTTTGTTCGAAGTTGCATCAGAAGAATTTGCTGCAAACGGATTTGACGGAGCTTCGCTTAATCGCATCCTCGAAAAAACAGGGATGAGCAAAAGCTCGCTCTACTACTATTTTGACGATAAGGCGGATTTGTTCACTACACTGATCGAACGGTCCATTTCTGTCCTGATGAGGAGGCTTGGTGATTTTGATCCCGAGGCTCTCACGGCGAAGACATTTTGGGACGACTTTGAAGACCGCTACGAAAAGGCGGTCACTCTCGCACACGGCAATGGATGGCTAATTAAGTTCGGGGCCATCTTCTATAGCCTTCGATCTAATCCGAATACCGGTGCGCCAACCGGGCGGCTGTTTCAGGCTGTTCGTTACTGGGTTGGCGTCATCATCGAGCGGGGACAAAAGCTTGGCGTGATCAGACAGGATATTCCCAACAGTTTGTTGATAGATTCGACCATGGGACTTTTTGAGTCTCTAGACCGGTGGGTCGTCACCCATTGGGATGATTTGTCAGACGATGAACGCAACGCATTGCCCGCGACGCATATCAGCCTCTTCCGTGACCTGCTTGAGAGTCGCGAAAGCAGTCGGCTCAACAAACGTTCCACATCAATCATATCGGTTTCCTCTGCGAAACGGAGGAGAGCATGAAAAAGCTTGCTTGTTTAATTCTATTCGGCGCTCTGTCGGCATCGCCCGCCTTGGCGGACCCTGATCCTGCTGAAATCGTCCGCGACGCCATCGACAATTGGCGGGGGACGAGTTCCTACATTGAACAAACCATGATTGTTCATCGTCCCGAGTGGGAGCGCTCATCAGCCATGGTCAGCATCACGCGTGGAAACAAGGACGCTCTCGTTCGCTTCACAGCGCCGGCACGCGATGAAGGCAATGCAACGCTGAAGCTCGATCGCGATATGTGGGTATTCACACCACGCCTCAATCGAGTGATCAAGCTACCCGCCAGCATGATGGCCCAATCGTGGATGGGTAGTGACTTTTCATATGATGACCTATCGAAAACCGACGCGCTTTTAACTGACTACGAACTTTCTATTCAAACCACCGAAGAAGCGGATGGCCACGAGATCTACGTTATTGAAGCTGTGCCTCATGACGATGCGCCAGTGGTGTGGGGAAGAGAGGTGTTGCGAATTCGCGATGATAGCGTGTTTCTTGAGCGGGACTACTACGACCAAACAGATCAGCTCGTGAAGCGCATGATAGCGGATCGCATTGGCCCGCTGGATGGTCGCCCTTACCCTCAAGAAATGCGTATGGTGGATGTGGAAGAGGAGGATCACTGGACGCTTGTCGTTACGCAGTCCGGTAAATTTGACGTCGAGCCGCCGTCCTTTCTCTTCACACAGTCCAACCTGCGCAATCCGAGAGACTGGTCGCCTCGATGATGCTCACCTTAGCATGGCGAAACTTATGGCGACGTCGGCGGCGGACCCTGTTCAGTATCGTAGCAATAGCAATCACTGCTGCCGTGGTCGTTTTTTTGCCATCCTTACAGGCCGGCAGCTATTCCAGCATGGTGCGAACCTATATCGGATTTACCGATGGCTACGCGCAGGTGCAGCATAAGGACTATCTTTCAACGCCGGCGATGCGGGATTCCTTTCAAGTCACCGAGGCCCTCCGCACCGCGCTCAAGGACCTGCCGCCGGATGTCAGCGTCGGGCAACGCGGCGTCGCGTATGTGCTCCTTTCATCCGATACCCGTAGCATTGGGGCGCAGATCCTCGGCGTTGAGCCCGAAGCCGAACCGTCGATTTCGACAATCCCTTCCAACATCGTGCAGGGCGATTATCTCTCCAAGAACGATCAGGTCGTTCTCGGAGAAGTGTTGGCGCGTAATCTTCAGGTGGGCATTGGCGACAGTATAACACTCTTGGGCGTCGGTCATGACGCCTCTCTCGCTGCCGATGTGCTTACAGTCGCAGGCGTGTTCCGTACGGGAATCACTGACATCGACCGAACGCTTGCTGAGATTCCGCTCAAACGATTCGACGCGACCTTCGCCATGGATGGCGAGCGCCACTCCATTGTGCTGAACGGGGGCGATATGGCTGCGCTTCGACATGAGGTTCGCGGTCTTCGTCCCCTGGTTGAGGAAGAAGGGCTTGCCCTTCGCGATTGGACCGAGCTGCAACCAAGCCTCGACGCCGCGATCCGTCTCGATGCGACCAGCGCTGTCCTGATCTATGCAGTTCTGATCGTCGTAGTGGTCATCTCCTTGCTGAATACGCTGCTTATCTCCGTGCTGGAGCGCACGCGGGAGTTCGGCATGATGTTGGCGCTCGGAGTGAAGCCGGGTCTGCTTGGGCGTATTGTTTGGGTGGAAATCGGTCTTCTGTCTTTGCTCGGCGTTCTGGCCGGCATGCTTGGCGGCGTCATTCTAACGTTCTGGCTAGGGCGGCAGGGAATTGAATTCGAATCCGCGCAAGCCGTCTTCGAGCAATATGGCATGTCCGGTACGCTGTATCCGGAATTGACGTCTCTCACTCTGTTCGCGGGGCCCGCCGTTATCGTTCTTGCGCTGTTGCTCGCGGGAACCTATCCGGCGTTCAGAATCCAGGGCCTGCGGATTATTGAAGCCATGAGGGCGGCGTGATGGGCGGATTGAAAATCATGGCGCCGATCGCCTGGCGCAATCTGTGGCGCCGCAAATCGCGTACTTTGCTCACCATCACAGCAATCGCCATGGCGGTGGCATCCCTGATCATACTTGGCGCCTTCATGCGCGCCTGGGGCGGCAGCGCCTTTGATCGAACCGTCGAAGCGCTGACCGCTCACGGACAGATTCATGCGGAAGGATTTTTAGATGACCCCACGGTCGAACACGCGATGCCGCAGCCGGCGGGAGTGCTTCTGGATGTGCTCTCAGGACAAAGCGTTGCTGCTTGGACGCCAAGAATCGTCGCGCTTGCCTTGATCCGGTCCGAACGGGAGAGTGCGCCGATTATGATTTACGGCATCGACCCTAAACGCGAGTCGGCGGTTTCATTTTTGAAGCCAAACGCCATCGACGGTGCGCCTCTTACCAGCGCCACGTCGAAAGGCCTGATCATGGGCAGATCCCTCGCTGATCGGCTACAGGTCGAACGAGGGCGCCGTGTCGTGATTTCCGCCCAAGACGAAAATGGCGACATCGCCGAAATTGGCGTCCGTGTCACAGGGTTTTACAAGGGCCAGCCGGATCTTCAAAAATACGCCGTCTTTGTCTCGCTTAAGGAAGCGCAGGCACTCCTCGGCCTCGAAGGTGAGGTTTCCGAAATCGCCTTCCTGGCGCCGCAAAGAGACGGCATCAATGTCGCCATCGAGGATTTGAAACAGGCTGCACCTGATCTCGATATCCGCCGCTGGGACGAGCTTCAACCGTTCGCCAAGGCGATGATCGATCTGGCCGAGGGCGCGAATCTCATCTGGATATTCGTCTCCTTCGTCCTTGTAGCTTTCGGTCTCGTCAATACACTGATGATGGCAGTTTACGAGCGGATGCGAGAGTTTGGATTGCTGCAAGCGCTTGGGATGAAGCCCGTACTGCTGCTTGTCCAAATACTCGTGGAATCCGTTTACCTTGTTGTATTCGGTGCTTTGGCTGGAGCGATCGCCGGTGCCGTAACGGTAAACGCCTTTTCCGGCGGACTAGATTTCGGACATCTCGGTATCGGGGCGGAAATGTTCGGTGTCTCTCAAGTTCTTTATCCGAAAGTGAGCGCGGCCGAGATCACCGTTGCCTGCTCCATTGTTATCGGGCTTTCCATTTTAGCCAGCCTTTATCCTGCATTGCAGGCGTCCCGGCGTGTGCCAGTCGACGTGCTGACTCGTGCGCAAACCTGAGGAGCGACCATGACCGCCGTCATCGAATGCAAGGACGTCAAAAGAACCTATGTCAGCGGTAAGATCGAGGTCCAAGCGCTGCAGGGCGTCAGTCTCAATGTCAGCGCTGGAGAGTTCGTCAGTCTCTCCGGGCCTTCAGGTTGCGGAAAAACTACTCTTCTAAACATTATCGGCGGGCTTGATCGACCTAATGGAGGAGACGTTCGCGTTGAGGACCAATGGCTGAACGAATTATCAAATTCTCAGCTTGCTGATCTTCGGATGAATCGCATTGGGTTTGTTTTTCAAGCTTACAATCTCATACCAGTTCTTTCAGCCGCAGAGAATGTTGGATTTATCATGCAATTACAGGGCAAGTCGACTGGGGAACGACGGCGCCGCGCCAAACAGGTTCTGGACTCTGTCGGTCTCTCTGGCATGGAGAATAGACGACCAGCCGAGCTGTCAGGCGGCCAGCAGCAGCGCGTAGCCGTCGCGCGAGCTATTGCATCAAGCCCCGCAATTGTGCTGGCGGATGAGCCAACTGCAAATCTCGACAGCAAAGCCTCGGACGCTCTCCTTCAACTCTTGCGTCAGCTTAATGAAGAGGAAGGGGTAACGATCGTGATCGCGAGCCATGACCCCAAAGCGCTCGAATACGCTCGCCGGCATGTGAGGCTTGTTGATGGCCAGATTCATTCTGACGCTTAGCCTTCTTTCGGCCGTCAGCATGCCGGCTTTTGCCGAGCCTGATCTGGGGGCCGAAATCAAGCTTCAACAACAAGTGTTGATTACTCGCAATGGCGATCAGCTCGAACACATCGCCGACGATACGCTCGGAATTTCGGGTGCCAACGTTCGTTTAAAGGCGTCAGATGTCTCCGGCCCATGGTCTTATGACGTCAACTACCTCATGGAGGCGGCATACAGCAGCCGGTTTGAAGAGCTGAACTCATTGACGCCGCCACAACGAGCGGAGAGTCCCATCGATCTTGAAGACAGTTTCGTCGAAGGCCCTGACGGACTGGTCGCGCATCGGCTCGATCGTTTCTGGATCGCGCATTCGACCCCGAAGACGGTCGTTCGCATTGGACGCCAAGCCTTAAGTTGGGGCCATGGCCAAGTCTTTCAGCCGCTCGATCTGTTCAATCCCTTCGCGCCCGATGCGCAGGATACGAGCTACAAACCCGGTGCCGATATGGTCTACGGACAATATCTCTTCGACACCGGTGCGGACATTCAAGCGATCATTGTACCGCGAAAGCGCTCCGGTGGCGGACTTTCCTCTGAAGAAAGTTCCTTCGCTGTTAAGGGCTTCTGGATGACAGGGAGCGTGGAGCTGGAAGTCGTCGCAGCGAGCGACTATGGCGACGGCATCCTCGCCATCGGGGGTGCGAGCCCCTTAGGCGATGCAGTCTGGAAGTTCGACGTCGTCTCCACCTTCAAGGATGGAAGCGACGCTTCTGTCTCAGCCGTAACTTCGCTTCAAAACAGCTGGGATTGGGGTGGGCGCCCGGTGACGGGCTTTGTCGAGTATTACCGGAACGGATTTGGCGTCGCCGATCGGCGAGCTTCTACAGAGTTGCCGGAAGATCTGACTAATCGTGTTGCTCGCGGCCAGCTATTCAATACAGGACGGGACTATCTTGCAGTCGGCGCAAGCATCGACTGGACACCTCTTCTCACTCTCACTCCGACGATGATTGTCAATTTAAATGACGCCAGCACGCTTGCGATCATCGACGCCAGTTACAACCTTTCAGACAATGTCAGCTTGATAGCCGGCGCGCAGCTTCCACTGGGGCATCGTCGAACGGAATTTGGCGGTCGTGCCGTTTCGCCTAGCAGTTCCACATACGATAAACGTCCCCACACACTATTCTTCCGTATAGAGAGATATTTTTAAAAATGGGGTTAGACGACAACAAGATGGGAGGTGTAACTCCCACAATTCGACAGTCTGTCCGGATTTCTGATTGCGGACTGATTTTCTTGAGTGGAAACAACAAATCAGTAGAACTGAAGGAGGCGACAGCAACGCTCGATGAACTTGCCCCAACTCCAGTTTTGGATTTTACCGATGACCAACTGCTTCCTTGGGAAGAAGACATACTGAAACAGTTTGTAGCAGAGCAGTCTGTCCACCAAGCTGTGGTCATCGGTGATATGCTGGAACCGCGATACGTTCTCCTTTCACTTCATCTTCTGGAGGCGGGCTTTCATGTTTTCTGTATCGATACGGAATTACAGCAAGAGAGCCCCGAGCGTTTCACTAACCTTCAAAGGCTCACTCAGGCTGGGGTAACGCCTCTAACGTTACAGCAGTTCCACGTCGAAGTTTTAATCTGAGCCCCAAGCCAAGGCCAAAGACTCCGAGATAGAATGAGTGGCGGAAAGGCTCGGCTCACAATTTATCGCAGAAATTTCATTCAAAACCATAGTCTGGCAACTCAAAATCATCTTTCACCGTATTACCCATGAGGAGGTCTGCAATGGGAGGCACGATCATGAAGTGCGTGGCGAGATTTCGCAGCCAGATGCCAAATTCGGTTTTAGGCGTGAAGGAAGATGCAAAGTCTCGCGCCGATTGCTGCTTCTCTTCCAGAAACTCGCGCAGGCGTGCCTCGTAAGCTTTTCCAGCCTCCAACACATCCCCACCGTTACTGTGCAATTCACCAGCCAACACATAGCTTTCCGTCATTGCCAAGCCGGTCCCTTCGCCGGCCAGCAATGAAGCGCACGCAGCCGCATCGCCAACCAGGGCAACATGACCTTTGCTCCAGGATGACACTTCGATCTGACTGACCCGATCAAAATAGATCTCCCCAGCGGCATCTAGCCGCTTCAAGATTTGCGGGACTTCCCATTCGCTTTCACCATGTACGCCATTCGTCGATTTCATTCGCGAGAGATTCTTGCCGCGCCACAAATGCGATCTCTTCAAGGGCCGCGCAAATATCTTCGCGCTCCTCGGTTTCAATTACGCCGCCTGCCTCGTCATCAGCGCGGTTGAACCATTCGACAAGTGTACGCAATACCTTGCGGACATCTGTCTTTTTCGGTTTTGGGCCCAGCTCTTGAAGAGTCTCGCACGCGCGGTGGATCGCCATGCGTGCCTCGCGCGTAAATTGCTCGGAGGGGTATGGCGGCGACGTGGTCCATCTCTCGAATGGCGTCTCGCTTCGTAACTTTTCCCAGGTGAGGCCGCGAAGCCTGTTCTTCATTCGCGTCTCTTGCGCAGCACGTTGCGCGGCTGCTCGTGCGCGCACTTGCTCCCGTTCAGCCTCCAACGCACCGCGATCATTCACCCAGCGCCATTCTCCTTCCGCAGCCATGCTTGCGCCATCCATCGAGGAGATGACAGAGCCCGGCAGAAAATTGAAAATCTTCTCTGCCAGCCCGATTTCGTCTGCAGATACCTCAAGCGCGCCAAGCAATACCGGTTCGTCGATCTCGGAAAGCTTCCATTCTTCGATGTTGATGCCCCAAACGGCCGGCCTGCCAGTGTCCAGAAAGCGGCGCACGTGCAAAATTCCGCATACTGAAACATCACTCAGTGTGGGCGCCGCATTCCATATTCCACCTTGTACCGCCACAACGACGAACTGGTGATTGGACGCAAGTACCTTGAACGCGGCAAATCGATCTGTGGCGGGGGGGGCGAATTCAGAAAACGGCCGTGTCCTGAAACTGAATACGCTTCCGTCAATGGGAACAGGGTTTTTCATATGCTCTCTCTCCGTACACAGTCTCAGCCGATAGCACCGGAATGAAAAAAAGCAGAACGCGCCCGCAATGGCAATGTCGCCTTTGGGCCAAGAACGCCAGATCGCTGTGGCCTGGACGTGCGGCAGGCACTCGCCAGAAACGACCGCATAGACCGTTTGCGTGAAAGGCCGCTTAAGACCGGGTTTGGGTCGCCGGGATGATCCGCACTATCTGTGAATTAGTCATCTACAAAATCAAACATGGTCTGGAACTATCGGCGCTGACGCGGAAACAACTCATCTGGATTGCAAGCCAAGCGGTGATCGCGCGGGATTTGAAACAAGTAGCAGATGTCAGATGACCCCCGCACATCTGACAATTCTACCCCTTCGGGAACCAGAATAGGAAATTTCCTGAAAACTGTATCTCGCAGACTATCCAGATCTCCGATTGGAAGCATGGTGTTGCTTTGGGTGAGGATTGCCATCACGGGCGGCTCGTGCCCAGTCGACCATTCGGGCGAGGTGTTGACATAGCGGTCGTAGATGGCCCCAAAAAGGTTGTCATCTGGCAGCAAAAGCTTGCCCTCTGCCTGCAATTGTCTCAATCCAAACCAGCCCTGTAACACGGGCGCCTTGGTCAGACGCAAAGTAGACTCAATCGTATCGGGGTTTAGCTCCGCAAGCTCCCTGTTGGTGCCCAAGAAATAGGAGTTCTCAGGTGACAAGCTGGCATATTCATCGGCAGATAACTTTGAGAACACTTTATCAGAAGTGATCCGCTCGGCTGCAAGCTGACCGTCCCTGAGCTGAATTCTAGTGCCAAGGTATTGATATGCGTCAGAAGCATCCAATGCGACTGGATTTCGATGTGTGTAGGGATTTTTGTCAAGGAAGGAGTAAGCTCCGCTCGCAACAACCTCGTCAGGTTTAGAAGACGGTTGTTCACCGAAAAACTGCCACGGGACACAGGCATCGGGTGGCTTGCTACAGCTCGTATATCTAGACTCATCGAATCCAATGACAGGGGCATACTCTATCCTCGATGGCGGCATTCCTGTCACGCCAACCGATTCTCTCCCTCCGCTGGTTGCTCCCAGGACAATGACACGTTGCACAAGGTCAATTCGGCCTTCTATTTGAAAGATGAGCGGTTCATCATTGGAAAGCACCAAAGTGATGGGCTCCCCTACGTCCTCTATATGAACCTTGAAGAGCCCGAAATGGACAGGTCGGTCGACTTTATATGGCCTGCTTTCATTAGGGCCTGGCGCATCATCGGGCATGACAACGATATTTGTGTGTTGAGCCCGGCCCAACGCTTTGATGATAACCAGCCGCTCTTGCGGCGCTGTTACCGGCGTACGACAAACAGGCATTGGCCCTGATTGATCGAACCTACACGCATAAGCCTGGCCGCACATCAACGCGGCTAACAGCCCTATCGTTGCCGCTCTCACCACAGCTTGCATCAAAGTTCTCCCCGATAGGTTTTGTGCGCACAAAAATGCGACCGGATCGTAAAATATTCGAGACTAAGTCCTCAATATTTCTAACCAGGGTCAGTGACCGCTAATTATTACGGAAAACAAGCGACTTGAGAACTGCAATCCCGAGACCGGTTCACGGGCCGTGAACATCCCAGTTTCTCCATGACCGATATTCGCCTCGACAATTACGACCGGCGGGTAAGGGCCAACTCCGGTCGGTCAATGCACAATCTCCAATGTCTTTTGCGCGATTGTGTTGAAAAAGTCGGTGCCAATCGGGCCGAATTCTGATTCACTTTTCTTCTAGTCATTGAGCATGGCGCGTGAGCCATGATGGGTCTTAGTCCAGAAAGGGTCAGACTCTCGAAATGAATGAAGGAACCAAAGGGCCCAGGTCAGAAGCGCGAAACTTGAAGAGCCAAACACTTGGAAATGAAGGTCAGACGCTCGCTTCAGAACTCGCGTCAACTGCCGTGCAGCGCGCGGTAGTCGCGCAAGATACTGGCGATAAGGAGATAGGCCTCCTCATTCTCACTGGCACAGACTTGGGTCGTGGCGACCGTGAGCTTACGATAGATGCCTCGTGATGAAATTGCTACCATCGTTGGAAGAGTCGCCAGTAATTCTCTGTTCCTGTCGCCAAGCGCATCGATACGTTCGTCGAGTTTGTCCATCTCTTGTTTCTCGGCGAGCTGATTACCCTCTTCGTAAGAAAGCTTTGTCCAATTGCGAGCCTTGAATAGTTGGGTCTCGATCTGCTGCCAACGCATGATCAAGCGCTCTCGCTCAGAATGGTCAGCGAGCCAAGCCTCACACGCGAGGGCAACTTGATCTGCACCAAAATCGACGAACAATGGCACTGCGCTCGCTCCAAGGACCGACCTACGCGTAGGCCCTTCTTTGCCAGCACTTTCTTTCGCCATTCCATCAGGGCGTCGATACATTGTTCAGACCTTTGAGTATGTATTGAGCGGTAATGTATCACACGCACCACGGCAGGTGCAACAAAATAGCGCATATGAGTGAAAATAATGCTTACATCGGGTCAGATCCGCGCTGCGCGGGCACTTTTGGATTGGAGCCAGCAGAAATTGGCAGATGATAGCGGCGTGTCGCTAGCTACAATAAGGCGGATTGAAAGTGATCGCGGACCTGACCGCAGCACTAGTCCAATCCGTGAGGCGATCCGGAGGGCGTTCGAAAATGGCGGCGTCCTCTTTACACCAGAGGACAACAAAGGCGGCGCAGGCGTAAGAATGAAACGGTAGGGAAAATTAGTCACCAGAACTACGCGTCCGATTGCAGGCGATGCCGGTTCTTTATTGCACGTTCTGAGAAAGCCCTCGACGTTCTAAACACATCCTTTGATGGCTTTGACGGGTCCACCAAGTCTGCGGTGGGGGTCGCGTGTCTAGGTTAGATGTGAAGGGAAGTGGGCGTCTCACCCCAGGCATCTAAACGATCCGTGTGAATTGGAACCAATGACTTGATCTGACAACCATCCCGAAATAGAGTCTCCTATGGGTCGAAAGGCCCGAAAGCGCGATATGCGCTCGACCAGCAAATCAGAGGCTCTTGTCCTCTGAAATCATTGCCATTTCGGACTTGATGTTTCGTCCTTACACGCATCGCTTAGATGCCTGGGGTGTGACACCCACTTCTAGCTAAAGTATCTGACAACCTACAGATTAGTAATCGAGACTATGGCGTATCCGAAGACGTAGGGCAGATACCAACCCGGTTAGTGGATTATCGCTTCCAATGCGTCAGACTGTTCTTTGTGCTTTTGCGGATTCTCAGCAATGAGCTTTTCTAAGTTTTGCATCTTCCAGCGGACTGCAGGCAAGTTGGCGGCTTCCGGCAGATCAATAAGTGTGAAGTCAGGTGCGCCGGCCTGAAGTGACCGGAGAAACCCGGCGCTAGATCCAGTCAGACGGCTTTGGATGTCTTCGAAGAACCGTGTGCGTACGTCCTCCAACTCCTTGACGGTCACTGGCTCGACGGTCATGCCGGAGAACTCCTTCTCGAACACTCCTTCAAGCGCCTGTGGATTTGGGTTGAGCAATTCATGAGGAGGGCGCCCTGAACAGGCGACATAGACAAGGAAGACCTGAAAGAGATCGTCAGTTATGCCTTCATTCTCGTAGAGCAGCTTCACATCATAAAGATCTCGCGGATGTTGGCGATCAAGGGCTGCGTGAAACTTGCCGCCATAGAGGTCTTCGAAAGCGACTACCTGCGTTTCCGCAAATCCGAACTGCTCTTCAACGGCAGGAGAAACACGCTTGGCCGCCGGCACCAGAACGGTGCCTCGGGCAACTGGAGAGGTCTCGATTTTGACCACAGAATTGCCGGCCTCGGCCTGAACACGCGTGTCACCGTGCCCACCGCCTGCGATCCGCCTCCCCCTCACATTGGGAAGCTTGTTTATCGCATTCAGGATTCGGTCCATGGCGGCATCGATATCAGCGAGGGACTCAGCTCTGTCTTTGACCGGCACATAGGTAAGATCTATATCCACCGACAGGCGGGGAAGATCCCGGTAGAACAGGTTGATCGCGGTCCCGCCCTTCAAGGCGAAGTCTCTCTCGTCTGCGACAATTGGCAGGAGTCTGACGAGCAACTGGACCTGGTCTGCATATCGTTCACGCGCCATCATCACGCTCCTGTCTCGGCAAATACTCCGCCGGTACGGAGATCCTGTAGTCCGGGTGGAACTTGCCACCCTCGACCAGTGCCCGGGGGCCAGAGCCCAGATCGATCCTGTCCATTTCCAAATATTTGCGCCAGGCGTGATTGTGTCTGTCGGCGAACACAAAGAAGAGTCGTTTGACCTTGATGCTTTTACAGGCCTCAAGCATGGCCTGCATCTTTGCGGGCCGCACTCCGCTCAGGCTTTCAAACGCCATATCGGCTATATGAAAACTCTCATGATCGGGCAGCTCGTCCAGAAGCTCCAATACAGCGCGTTCGAGCGAAGAGACGGTCAGCGACCATCTCCCGTGACTGACAGCGAGATCCTCGTCTGCGGTCTCGCTTGATATGGCCACATTGTCCACGCCGATCATCTTGCCGCCGAACAGGCTGCGGGTCCGGGTCATATAGCGATCTGCGTCCGGCAGGCGTTTCAGCCAGGCTGGAGGCTTGCCATAGAGATAGACCAGCTCGTCCCCTCGAAACGACAAATAATGGACAAGGCCATGCGTTGCGAGTGCCGTCTTGCCACCGACGTGAACGTCATAGCCCATCAGCCGCTGCATCGACAGGACCGCGATCTTCCACCCCTGTCTTGCGTTATCGGTTTCAGACGATCCAAAGGGGCGCCTGTAGAGACCGCGCGTTACTTTTTCGAGCCAGCCACGCCGCTCGTAGTTCAGGATCGACTTGCGGTCTATTTCCCGGCCCACAAGCCATGCTGCATCAACAAGGAAGCCTGGAGGCAGCTCGTCGAGAAGGGGTTTTAATTTTTCGCGTCTTTGTTGGTTCATGGCCATTAAAATACGAATAATTTGAATTATCTGCAATCCTGAATATTATAATTAGACGATTACATAGGCTAAAAGCCAATAAATAGCGAATAACTCAATATTTATTGTCGAAACACTGCCTGTCAGATGTGAGGAGAAATACCAGTCGGTAAAGGCTGCTGGATTTGCACTCGGGTCATACTGTCCGGATAAGTGCCGGGAATATGTTCATTCATTTCCGCCTGAATTACCCGATCAGGCCGAATCCCGCAGAAGCCTTTTTTGCACATCAGGATGCATAGGCGTCCTAAGGACGCCTATGCATCCTGATGTCGGAAGTCAAGTTAGGTGCCTCGGCATCGGCTAAGGGCCAAGAGAATCACAGAGCAACCTGTTTCCCAATCCGCAGACGGGTAATCGGACCCCTGATACTTCGCAGTTGGAAGCACAGTATTTGACATTGACGCCCACTCAATCAGCAAGTATCTCCGCGCCTTCCTACCCCGTGCCCAGATGGCGGAATTGGTAGACGCGCTACGTTCAGGTCGTAGTTCTCGCAAGGGAGTGGAGGTTCGAGTCCTCTTCTGGGCACC
>JGI24519J20070_1000241_pt1 | contig 16343 bp, 11 predicted proteins | sample LinPmetageLP43_FD_20070 | JGI IMG/M metagenome (IMG submission 20070) | reverse complement strand
TCAATAATAGCACCTCCTAAAGAAGTTCCTTGTCCGCCAATGTACTTTGTCAATGAATGAATTACCAAGTTTGCTCCGTGCTCAATAGGGTTTAACAATGAAGGAGTTGCTACTGTATTATCTACTATAAAAGGTACTCCCGCTGCTTTCGATTCTTTAGAAATCGCTTTCAAATCCAATACATCTAATTTCGGATTCCCTAAAGACTCCACAAAGAATGCTCTTGTATTCTCCTGTACAGCTTTTCCAAAGTTTTCAGGATCAGATGCATCTACGAACGTCGTCGTAATGCCAAATCTTGGAAGGGTAACATTTAATAAGTTAAATGTACCTCCATATAAACTGCTTGATGCTACAATGTGATCACCTGCTTTTAATAATGTCAATAAACCTGTTGAGATTGCAGCTGTACCCGATGCAAAAACCACTGCTCCGATTCCACCTTCTACAGCAGCTAATCTATCTTGTAAGATTTGATTGGTTGGGTTGTTTAAACGCGTATATATAAATCCAAGCTCTTTTAATGAGAAAAGATTTGCGGCGTGCTCCGTATCATTAAAAACATATGATGATGTCTGATAAATAGGCACTGCTCTTGTACCCCCATTGGTAGTTGTGTCGTGACCTGCGTGTAATGCGTTTGTTGCTAATTTGTAGTTACTCATGATTTTGTTGTTTTTAAAATTATTTAAATAATTAAAAAGCCCTGTCCTAATCCCACATAAATTGCGGGTAGGTAAAATCAAAAAGTTATAAGAAAGTAATATCGATAAAAAATCGATTACTGTTATCCATCCCCTAAGGGTAGAATGTAGCACCTTCTTTGTATGGAACAAAGGGTTGCTAAGGTTTCAAAGGGTCTAATCCCTCCACCTTTCTTGATAACTATTCAATAAGTGTGTGAACTTTGAGCTACAAATATAAGGGCAGAGAAATTTAAAAACCTAATCATTTCTAAAAATTTGAATAAAATAACAAGTTGTGTACATAAAAGGGCTGTTTGTAACTAAAAACGCAAATAATCGCTCATTCTTGATGAATATTTGCGTTTTTGCTAGAAAAACTAAATTATGGAAAGATGTCACTTCAATTGGTCTTTGCAATTTTAATGTGAACGGAAATTATATTAAGAAGATTAATTAAAATCGAATTTATCCTTCATCATTAATAGAACAATGATAATCTTATAAGATTTTCGATATACTTTCTATCCAATTTCATAATTAGATAGAAAGCATTCGAATAACAGGGTATTTACAAATACGAAATTGAAAACGATTATTTAATCATTCCCGCACTCTTGTATTTATCAATGTATTTTTGATCTTGTTCTGGTGAGTCTTTGTATTTCTTACGCAAAGCGACTAAATCTTTCTTTAGTTTCTTAACGGTGTCCGCATAAGCTGGGTCGTTATATACATTGTTCATTTCATTAGGATCATTTAACCTATCATACAATTCCCATTCATCTACATCATAATAGAAATGAACTAGCTTAAATTCTTTGTTTACAATGCCGTAATGGCGCTTTACCATGTGTACCGATGGATATTCATAATACTGATAATACACCGCATCACGTGTCCATTTGTCTTTTTCACCTTTTAATAACGGAATTAAACTTTCCCCTTGCATATCACTTGGAGGTTTAATACCCACAGCTTCTAACATAGTTTGTGCAAAGTCTAAATTCTGTACCATTTCATTTTCCACTGATCCTGGTTTCACCACATTTGGCCAACGCACCAATAACGGAGTCTTAAAAGATTCGTCATATATAAACCGCTTATCGAACCAACCATGTTCACCTAAGTAAAAACCTTGGTCAGATGTATATATAACAATAGTATTCTCTGCCAATCCAGTTTCATCTAAATAATCTAACAAGCGACCTACGTTATCATCTACCGAAGAAATACTACCTAGGTAATCTTGCATATACCTTTGATATTTCCATTTCATTTTCTCGGTATCGTTCATTTTTGGCCAATTCTCGTAGAAAAAATCATTGATTGAATCTAAAACTGGATCATACAGTGCTTTTTGTTCTGCAGTTGCACGACCATATGGTCCATAAAAACTATTTGGAAATTCTTCAACTACCGGAAAAACCTTGCCTTCCATTTTAGCTAAAGTTTCTGGTCTAATTTTACTGTCATGACTATACATCATGTGCGTCAACAAATTCATTTCGGCTGTTTTCGCCGCCGAACCTCTATTGCTGTAATCGTCGAAAAGTGTTTCTGGTTCTGGGAATGTTTTCTTAGTGAATTCCTTAAACTTATCTGGTCTTGGCCACCATGGGCGATGCGGTGCTTTATGCAAATACATCATCATAAACGGTTCATCGTCAGACGCTTCTTTCTTTAACCAATCTAAAGATACATCTGTAATAATATCGGTTACATACCCTTGTTTGGTGATGGTATCGCCATTGGTTACAATAAAATCGGGATTAATATAATGCCCCTGACCTGGCAAAATCATGAACTCATCTACCCCTTTTGGATTGTTACCAAAGTGAAGCTTGCCGAACATGGCAGTTTTATAACCGTTCTTTTTAAATATCTGCGGAAAGGTCGTTTGTGTAGTATCAAACGGGAAGTAATTATCTACTTTCCCATTAATATGTGTATGCTTACCCGTAAGGATCGTAGCTCTTGATGGTGCGCAAATGGAGTTGGTAACACTCGCATTGGTAAAAAGCATACCTTCTTTTGCCAAACGATCAATATTAGGCGTGTTCAACAGTTTATCATCATACGCGCTGATTGCTTGGTACGCATGATCATCTGACATGATGAAAATAATATTGGGCTTTTTCTTTGTACTCTTTTGTGCCTCAGTAGTAATTGGCAGCAAGAATAGTATACCTGCTACAGCTAGTAATAGTTTTTTCATTTTTGTTGTTGTTTGGTAAGTTTGATAGTTTTAAAAATAAGAAGATTTTTATGGAATTCTTCCTGATTTATAAACTGATTACTTTCTATAATCTAAAGCTGGCTTTCTATCTCCCAATAAAGCTTCATACTTAAAATCAGCCCCTCTTCTTTTCTCAAATTCAGCTTTCACTTCTTTCAAAATTGCCGGTTTTTCATAAATATCAATTGCGGTTAACGCCATTGTTTTAGCTGCAACCATCATTCCTTTGAATCCAATATCTGTTCCGCCAGCTGCGACGGCTTGCCAACTATGAGGAGGAGTTCCTGGCACCCAAGTGGCAGCTCTTACGGCAGCTGTCGGTGCATTCCAACTAACATCACCGGTATCGGCAGATGCCTTACCATAAGTAAATACCATTGGTTTAATTTCACTGGCACTTTCGATAAGTTTTGGTGTTTTTAAAGTTTTCTGGATTTCTTCGGCAAACTTTATTTCTTCTTTGGTGTAGTTTACACCACCAACCAATTTCATATTATCATGCATTAATGTTGCAAGAACCTCATTTGGCAAACGCTCATAAGTTCCACCAATAATCTCGTAAGACATTTCTGTTTCCGTTCCTATGGCAGCTCCTTCTGCTGCTTTAATAACTCTATCCCAAACCGCTTTTACTTCTTTTCTATTTGAATGGCGAACAACATAATAAACCTCAGCTTCTTCAGGTACAATATTGGGAGCATCACCTCCTTTAGTTATTACATAATGAATACGGGTAGATTCGGTAGTATGTTCTCTAAGCATATTCACCAAATCGTTCATTCCTTCTACCCCATCAAGGGCAGAACGACCTAATTCAGGTGCTGCAGCAGCGTGTGAAGAAACTCCTTTAAATCTAAATTTTCCAGATATCGTTGCCAAATTCGTGCTAGGATTTGAAGTGTTTTCATCGCCTGGATGCCAAGAAACAATAGCATCAATATCATCAAAAAGACCAGCTCTGACCATATAAACTTTTCCGGAACCTCCTTCTTCCGCTGGAGTTCCATAAAATCTTATCGTTCCTGATTTTTTAGAATCAGCCAGCCAATTCTTAACTGTTATTGCTGCTGCCATTGAACCAGTACCGAACAAATGATGACCACAAGCTTGACCAGGTGCATCGACAACTCTAGATTTTTTGAATGGCTCTGCAGATTGAGACATACCTGGCAGAGCATCAAACTCTCCTAATATACCAATTACAGGCGAACCTGAGCCATAAGTAGCCGTAAAGGCAGTAGGTATTCCTGCTACACCTTTTTCAATTTTAAATCCGGCTGCACTAAGTTTTTCTTGTAAAAGAATTGAACTGTTCTCCTCTAGATATCCTAATTCAGGATTTTCCCAAAGTTGATTCGCAATACCTTTGTAGACTTCATATTGCGAATCTAATTTGTTAATTATTTCTTTTTTGCTTTTTTGTGCTACAGCAATTACTGGTATCAGTAATAATATAACCGCTATTGTTTGGATTACTTTTTTCATTTTAGTAGTTGTTGTCTGGTGGTTTGTTTAGTTTAAAAATAAGAATATAAATAGTTTAAAACCGCTACTCCAACACCGAAAACTCAATACTAGAATCTGTAAAAACGGTATGTGTTTGAGTTTTAAAGTCTGACTCATCTGCGTTGAAAATATTATCTATGTAAGTCTGCGGATTTAAATCTATCAATGGAAACCACGTGCTCTGTACTTGCACCTGTAATTTGTGTCCTTTTTTGATGGTATGAAAAACATCTTGCAGCTTTATGTTTACATCTGTCTTTTGGTTTGCCACAAATGGCTCAGGTTCAGCAAAACTATTTCTAAAACGCCCACGCAAAACTTCGCTACGCACCATTAAATGATAGTTGCTCATTTTCAAGTGGTCTTGCATGCCTTCATAACCAGGCTCATCGGCTGGGTGTACATCAATAATTTTTACAATCCAATCTGCTGCAGTACCTGTTGTGGCTACTTTTAGCTTTGCTAGAATGTCACCGGCTAGGGTCATATCATTTTCCATGACTTCGGTTTCAAAAACCAAAACATCGCCACGACGAGCTGCAAAACGCTGATCATCGGTCATATATTTTCTTGGTGTAAAAACCGTTTTAATATCCTCTGAATAAGGAACAGGCTTTTTTATATCACTTATGAATTTTACTTCCTCAACTGCTTTTGGCTCGGTAGTCAGTTCTTGATCAGAAGATAAGTACATATCTTTTTTAACTACACCTTCTGGTGGCCATGTATCATACGTCTTCCAATCTTTCTTTCCGGTATCAAATACATAAGCTTCCGGAAGTCCGCTATTTTTATCTCCACTTCCTTTTAAGAAATGATCAAAGAATTTAGTTTCTATATTCTCTTGAAAAAATTCTGAAATTCCGTCCCCAAAATAGTAGTTACCAACAATGTTCTGCCCTTTTCTTCTTGCCCATCCGCCGTGATCCCACGGTCCAAAAACCAAAGTATTATAATTAGCGGCATTGTACTTTTCAATATTCTTGTAGGTTTCTAAGGGTCCGTATAAATCTTCGGCATCAAACTCTCCTGCAACGACCATTGTGGCTACCGTTGGTTTTACATTTTTTAAATGCTGAATTAATCCGCGACTTTGCCAAAGCTCATCGTAATTAGGGTGCTCTTTTAACTCGTTCCAGAAATAATCATCTGTAACACCTTCTTTTGCCATACGTGGCGTATCTGTAGTTTCATATTCAAAGAAGCGATCTAAATTCTTTAACGGACCTTCATCTAAAAAGAATTGGTATTGATCTTCGGTGGGTAATTCTGGTAATACATACCATGCCGTATCTATTGGTTTATCACCATCTGGTCTTGGTGTACCAAATAAAGAGGTTGCTCTAAAATAGCTTAATAAATAAGCTCCGTTATGGTGAAAATCATCGAAAAAGAAATCGGCAATACTTGCCTGTGGAGAAGCTGCTTTTAAAGCTGGGTGTGCATCTACTACTGCGTATGTAGAATAATATCCAGGATATGAAATTCCCCAAATACCTACATTGCCATTATTGTTTTCTACATTGTTTACCAACCACTCAATAGTATCATAGGTGTCTGAGCTTTCATCAATATCTTGATCATAATGCCCTTCGCTTAACCAACGCCCTCGCACATCTTGATAGACGACAATATAGCCATCTTGCATCATGTGAATATTTGGTGCAATTTTTTCTTTGAACTTCCCAGCTCCATATGGCTGAGAGCTATAAGGAGTTCTTTGCATAATAATAGGATATTCTTTTGAAGTATCCTTTGGAGAATAAATTGTGGTATGGAGTTTTATGCCGTCTCGCATAGTGATATCTACCTCTTTTTTGGTGTAGTTATCCGCTACATAAGTTTCGGAGACTTCGGCATCTGCAACTTTAGGTGCTGTTTTTCTACAGGAAATAATCAGTGTAGAAAGAAAAATTAGGGTAAAAAAATGTTTGATGGTAAACTTTGGCATGTCTTAAGAGTTTGAAGTCTTAAATCTAAGAAAGTTTACTCGATTATTTAGATTTTAACATGTCCAGAATTACGGATAAAAACTACCAAAAATAATTTGGACCGCTTATTCTTAATCGAAGGAGGCACCTACTTTAAAACAAAATAATAGGCTAAAATAGAATGTGTAAGTTTTTCTAACAAGCTCTACATAAATTGAAAAGGCTTCATTTTACATACATGTAAATGGCATGCTCCAAATAGTCAGATTATTTCTCAGATTACCACCTTTCGGCAGCACTGCACGCAATTACGATTAAAATTATATCATAAATAACTTTCTGACCAGCATAAGAATGCCCGAGAAAAAATCACTTTTATAAACTTGAATTGTATTGTCTTGAATTAATTGGTCTTTCATTAAAATAGTTTTTAGCTGGATTTAAATCTAATCAGAAAAAGGAATCAATGCAACTGTTCCTTCAGATTTTTCAATTTTAAAATCTGGATTAACGTTTAAAGAACGGTATTCTTTTTTCGTTGCATCTAAAACAACATACCCAGAAATAAGGTCTGTTTCTTTTGTGCAAGATTGCAGTACAATACATAGAAATACCGCTAAGGGAAATGCAAATCGTTTTAACATGGCATTCGTAGGTTAAGTTATATTTTTAATAGGTTTTTTAAAGACTCGACACTTTTAAATAGTTTTAAAATCAGGTTGATTTTTGGGGCTTCAACTTGAACTTAATACCATCTATATTTGGTTTATACCAGTACAAAATATTTCATCTTTCAGGTGGCGAGATTTGGGGTTCTCTAATTATTATATATCAAATATATGTAATCCTTTTCCTACAAAATATATTTTGTGGTAAAATGCATAATACTTGTTGTGAAGAGATGTTAATTGTCTTGTGAGCTGATTTTAACCTGAGAGTTCTGAGCGGTAGATTGCTTGACACCTCGCAATTAGGTTTAATGTAGAATCTATAAAAAATGCAAAAAAAATGCTCCGTGTATCACGGAGCATTTTTTTATTTATTAATATCGGCAACTAGCAATAACGTTAAAGATTAAACGCTGCTTTTATCTCATCTACTTTATCCAACTTTTCCCATGTAAACAGCTCTACTTCTCTTTCTATACGACCATTATAAGGAGATTCGAAAACCTTGGTAACAGTTACAGGTGTTTTCCCCATGTGTCCGTAAGCGGCAGTTTCTAAATAAATTGGGTTTCTTAGCTTTAAACGTTCTTCAATTGCAAACGGTCTCATATCAAAAATCTGAGCTACCTTTTTTGCAATCTCACCATCACTTAAACCAACTTTAGACGTACCGTAAGTATCTACATAAATTGATGTTGGTTCAACCACACCAATAGCATAACTTACTTGTACTAAAATTTCAGTTGCTACACCAGCTGCTATTAAATTCTTTGCTGCATGACGCGCTGCATAAGCTGCACTACGGTCTACCTTACTTGGGTCTTTTCCACTAAAAGCTCCACCACCGTGTGCTCCTTTACCACCGTAAGTGTCAACAATAATCTTTCTACCTGTTAATCCGGTATCTCCATGAGGACCACCAATTACAAATTTTCCTGTTGGGTTAATATGGTATTTGATTTGATCATCGAATAATTTCTGAGTATCTGCTGGTAATTGTGCCTTTACTCTTGGAATTAAAATAGATATAATATCAGACTTAATCTTCGCCAACATTTTATCATCATCTGCATCAAAAGCATCGTGCTGTGTAGAAACTACGATAGTATCTATACGTATTGGCTCATTGGCATCTGAATATTCTATAGTAACCTGTGCCTTAGCATCTGGTCTTAAATAAGTAATCTCTTTATTTTCGCGACGCATTTCTGCCAAAGTATGCAGAATTTTATGTGAAATATCTAGCGCTAACGGCATGTAATTCTCGGTCTCGCTAGTTGCGTAACCAAACATCATACCTTGATCACCTGCACCTTGCTCTTCTTTAGAACCACGATCTACACCTTGGTTAATATCTTGAGACTGCTCATGTATCAAAGAAATAACACCACAAGAATCTCCACTAAACTGATATTCTCCTTTGGTATATCCTATTTTATTAATGACTTCACGGGCAATGTTCTGTACATCTAAATACGTATCACTTTTTACTTCCCCAGCTAATACTACTTGACCTGTAGTAACCAATGTTTCGCAGGCAACTTTACTTTCTGGATCAAAAGCAAGAAAATTATCTAATAACGCATCACTGATTTGATCCGCAACTTTATCCGGATGTCCTTCACTAACAGATTCTGATGTAAATAAATATGGCATAACAATCTTTTTTATTCTTAAAAGGATTTGAACGAATGCCGAAAAGAAGTGTGATGCGATGTAATATCAGCATCAACTGCTTTAGCATTTTTTTTGTTTTATACCCTTAGGTTAAAACAGAGGTTGCAATCAGTCAAATCCCTCCTCTTTATTTTAATTATGGTGCAAAAATAGAAAAAATGTTCAGTTCAATATCTTAATATGATGTTATTTATTAACGCATTTAAAAGATTTGATAATTCGCACCCTAAATTTTCGATTTTTAAAGATCATATTTCACAGACAGTAGCACATAGCGTGGTTGCACAAAATAGGCTTGTGTGCTAAAAAACAGTTCGTTTGTACTATCTCTATTAAGTGTTGTAGTATTCAATAAATTAGTGCCTTTAATACCATATTCCCATCGGCTATCTTTCTTCTGATATGTTAGGGTAGATTCTAGAAAACTATAGGTATTAGATATCGTATCTTCCTTATCCGAATAATTATAATAATCATACTCTACGTTGAAAATAAAGTTCTTTAAAAAACTGGCATCAAAACGAACATAAGGTCTACTTGTGAAGAAGGTTGTTTCTAAATTTCCGTTTTCATAATTATTAACGGTGTATCTATACCCTAATTCTAAATTTGGCGCATTCTTAAAATTAGTAGATAAAGCGGTTGTATAATTCTGTGTCAATGAATTTGAGGTTCGCTGCTGATTATCAACAAGGTTGTTAGTTGTAGACCAACCTAAATTACCTTGTAAAGATGCTTTTATTTTACCAAATGTACGTTCGTATTTTCCGCTTGCGGTTAATGATTCGTCTTCAAAATTTGAATTGATGGTATTACTTACTCTGTTAATACCAATAATATCAACGCCACTTTTTAACGCATCTATTCTTTTAGTGTACGCTATGTTCGCAAATATATTAGTGAAATTAAACATATTAAAACTGAAGAAATTAAGCGAAACGTTATGGTTAAGTGCACTCTCTAAATCTCGATTTCCACTATAAAGCGAATTGTAATTATTTAACACATAGCCTTGTGCAAAATTACTGACATCTGTAAACGAACGGGTTACACGATAATTAAAACGAATATTCTCCGATTTCTTAAGTTGTGCATTAATATATAAATCTGGCAATAACGCCGTCAAATTATCTTCGACCACTGTACCTAGCTGCTCATTTTTTACATTGAATTGATGCAGCGTAACCCCAGGATTAAAGGTGAACATTCCAGAAATAACTTTATAATGTAAGCCTGCATAAACATCAGACACATGAAACGCGACTTCATTGCCAAACGCATCACCATTCATATTCAAAGTTTCTTCATTGTCTAAAATCTGGTATATACTTGAATTAAAATTCTGATTGCTTTGCGTGGTACCTAATGTTAGATTTATGTTGCTTTTATTTCCAAGAACCCTATAATAATCCACCTTGGCATCAACCTTATTGGTTACTATATTTTTTGCCTGGTTGATATTATATACGTTCTGATTTTCATCTACAGGAAAAATATCAACAAAGGCGAACTCACTTCTAACGGCCTCATAAAAAGGATCTTCATCTTGATATAAATGCTGTGCTTCTACCGCAAAAATGTTCTTCTCATTTAAGGTGTAATAGATATTTAAATTCTGATTTACAGATAACGGCTTCTGCTTTTTTACCTCTGCAATTTGATCGGTAATAGAAGATATTGATAGCACATCTACTTCCTCTGTATCATCCGATTGTTTTAAAAGCGCATCATAATCCAATTGAAAATCTTCATTGGGCTTATATTTCGCACTCAACTTTGCTAAACCCAAATGAATGGTCTGATCTGTATTTGATGTTGTGCTTTCTACATCATTACTTGCTATATAAGAGGTGCTCCCTTCAGATTTCATAAGAGTTCCTGTATAAGAATAAATACCAAATCCGCTTAAATCCAACCCTTCTATAGGCGCATAACTAAAATTGGCGGCAGCAAATTTTGTATCAATGTCATTTGCCCTATTATTTTGTGCAGAAGAAAGCCCCAACCCATCTACACCAGTAGCAATAGAACTACCTCCTCTTGAATTGATATTTCTGAATCCTCCCGTAAAATTTCTATAGTCGTTTCGCGTAAAAGGTACTTCGCCAATATTATTTAAATCGGTGATGATATTAATACTGTACTTTGGACTGTAGTAAAACAATTTAGGATGTGCCAAATACCTATCATCCGGACCATACCCTGCAGTTAATTCGCCAAACCAAAAGTTCTTTTTACCCTCTTTCAACTTAATGTTCAAAGCCACATTATCATCGTCATTGGTAAGACCTTTCATTTGCGACACCTCATTGAAATTACGCAATACCTCAACTTTACTTAAGGCGTTAGCCGGAATATTTTCTACCGCAAGCTTTGTATCTCCGTCAAAAAAATCTTTACCTTCTACCATAATCTTACTTACGGTTTTACCCTCTACCTCTATTTGACCATCATCGTTTATTTCAATTCCCGGAAGGTTTTCTAGCACATCTTTCAGTTTCTTTTCTGTGCCTGACACAAATGCATCGGTATCGTACACAATAGTATCGCCTTTTACCGAAACCGGCATTTCGTATGTTACATCTACTTCATCTAGTTGCGCTGCTTGCTCTTGCATTATAATATCTTTTACAGCATCGCTCTCACCTGCTGTAAATGTAAAAGACTCTGGTTTAAACCCTAAATAACTGACCTTTACCGTGTATTGCTGACCAGTTTTCAGTTTTAATTTAAATAGCCCCGTATGATTGGTAATCCCATAAGATTCTAAGCCTTTGGTCTCCGTATTTATGGCAATAACATTCGCCATATCTACACCAACACCTAGACTATCCTTTACCGTTCCCGATAATGAAATTTCTTGGGCAGCACCAATAGTAGCTAATAATAGCGAAAGAATAACAAGCACATTATGTTTCATAGGAAAGGTGTAAATAGAAATAAATTAAGAAGTACTTTAATTAATTTGGTCTACCGCCACCACGACCACCACGGTTTCTGAAATTCTCTCGCATTTCTTTCATTTTCTCTTGAGATATCTGATCATATTCCGCCTGGGTTACTTGTTTTCCTTTACTAGGTGCTTTTATTTCAATCTTCTCTGAAGGATTTAATGTGATTTCTGAACAAATGATTGTAGTAACATCATCGTTCACAGCCAAAATTAAACCCGGAAGTCCCCAATACAAACCAGGACCTTGATTTATTGGTATTTCTGGAGTATACCACGCAACAATTTCAACTTCTTTTATAATAAACTCTTCCCCTTTTTTCTCCTCATCATTTTCTTCTCCCCTACCAGGTCTTCTAAAAATAGCGCTCATATTCGGTCGCTTAATAGTCTTTACAGCCGTTGCCTTAAATGCCGTATAATTTCCTATTTGTTTAGACTCGCTCTCCATTTTCCAATCTAATGCCTCCAACTCATCATCAATCAGAAAAATTTTACCTAATAATTCATTCTTCACCAAATACTTTTGATCCTGAATATTCTTGTATAAATCCCCATCATTACCTGCCATTGCTCCAAAACGAGGACCACGACCACCACCTCTTTCTCCGGTCTGCTCTAATTTTTCCTCTACTTTATAAATAGATGCCATTTTATTGAAATTGAGAATAAAGGTTTTTTCGTTCGCTTTTTTCATGCGTTCCATCATTTCCTTTTTTCTATCCTCAGGAATGTTTCTATTTCCAAAATCGAAATTTACCTGTGTTTTACTTTGGTAAATTGCCTTGCCTTGAAAATCTTGCGCTTGTATGCTTACGCCCACGCATACTATCATTAAACCTATGAACCACTTATATCTCATCTTGCTTATGTATTAGAATGGTAGTATGACATCAAAATATAATTTTGGTTTAATTGCATTTTGCAAAGAATTGGATTGAGGTCATTTTTTTTGTGCCATACAACAAATATGTTTTTACTTCCTGTAGTTATCTTGTATCTTGTACCATCTAATCTTATTGAGAATTAGAACACAACCATTAATCAATTTACGTCTATGCACATAGCAGTTGCCGGAAATATCGGTGCAGGAAAAACGACCCTAACTAGATTACTTGCTAAACATTATAATTGGGAACCTCATTTTGAAGATGTAGTTGAGAACCCATATTTAGATGATTTTTACAATCAAATGGAACGTTGGAGTTTTAACCTTCAGATATACTTTTTAAATAGTAGATACCGTCAAATTCTACAGATTAAAGAAAGTGGAAAGGAAATTATTCAGGATAGAACTATTTATGAGGATGCTCATATTTTTGCTCCTAACCTACACGCAATGGGTCTTATGACCAACCGTGATTTTCAAAACTACTCTAGCTTGTTTGATTTAATGGAGAGTCTGGTAGATCCGCCAGATCTTCTAATTTATCTACGCAGCTCTATCCCAAACTTGGTGAAGCAAATTCACAAAAGAGGTAGAGAATATGAAAACACAATTTCAATTGACTATTTAAGCCGATTAAATGAACGTTATGAAGCTTGGGTACATGGTTATGAAAAAGGCAACTTGTTGATTATTGATGTAGATGATTTAGACTTCGTTGATAAACCTGAAGACTTAGGTATTATTTTGAATAAAATTGACGCTCAAATAAACGGTCTATTTTAAGTTCATCTTCTCAAAACACTAAAAATTTGGAAAATTTTGAAAAAAAAGTCACGCGCTTTCTTCAAGATGAAACTCCTTTTTTCTTCATTATCGATTTTGAAAAATCTGCAAAACAAGTTTTTACGTTTGAAGAGGCTTTACAAGAAAAAATTTACTTTAACATAAACGGTGTTAGCAATGACAATGACCCTACGTTTAGTCAGTTAGACGATAAGGTCATAGATTTAAAACCTACACTCGTTTCTAAAGATATTTATGAGAAGGCCTTTAACACGGTTAAGCAGGAATTAAACAATGGTAATAGTTTTTTGCTAAACCTTACTTTTCCTACCGCGCTTGATACCAAAGTAGAACTTCACGAAATTTACAAAAAAGCACATGCTCCATATAAGCTTCTCTATAAAGATAACTTTGTTGTTTTTTCGCCAGAATGCTACTTAAAAATTAAGGACGGCAACGTATTCTCTTATCCTATGAAAGGCACAATAAATAGTAGTGTGCCCAATGCCGAAGAATTATTACTTTCTAATAAAAAGGAATTATACGAACATAATACCATTGTTGACCTCATACGAAACGATCTTTCTATGATTGCCAAAAATGTTAGCGTAAATAAGTTTAGATTTGTAAACACGATTAAAAAAGGAAATCAAGAACTGCTGCAGACCAGTACCGAAATACAGGGAAAGTTACCTGAGAACTGGAAAGATGAATTTTCGTCGTTATTATTAAAAACATTACCAGCAGGTTCCATAAGCGGGGCACCTAAAAAGAAAACCTTAGAAATTATTTCAAAAGCAGAAATTGTGCCACGTGGATTTTACACAGGTATTTTTGGAATATTTGATGGTCAACAAATTGACAGTGCCGTAAGCATTCGGTTTATCGAAAAAATCAACAAAAAGCTTTTTTACAAAAGTGGCGGTGGAATTACCCATTTAAGCGAGATGAAAGAAGAATATCAAGAACTTTTAGAAAAAATTTATGTACCCATTATTTGAATCTGTTTGCATTGAAAATAGTCAAATTAAGAATGAACATTACCACGAATCCCGATTTAGAAGTTCCTATATTCAACAATACAAAACCCACCCTAACTACTCTTTATTTGACGGAATTCATTTAACTAATTTAGACAACGCTCTAAAATATAAGTTGAGAATTGGCTACAAGCAACATGGTACCCGTTATTCTATTTCCTTATACGAAAACAGCATACCTACATCACTACAACTAGTAAATGATGACACCATAAATTATTCTTTAAAAAGAAATAATCGTAAAAAACTAAATCAACTTTTTGATCAAAGAGGAAACTCTGAAGATGTGCTTATTGTAAGAAATGGATTGATTACAGACGCCTCTTACTCTAACATCCTTTTTACAGATGGCAAGCTAATAACTACGCCTTCTACCCCATTGCTTCAAGGTACATGTAGAGCTAGACTTTTAGATGAAAACAAAATTACCGAAGCTCACATTTTAGAAAGTGACATTCAAAATTTTAAAAGCTTTCAATTAGTAAATGCTTTAAATGATTTTGATGATACTAGATGGGTACCAATTTCTAACATACAAAGAGGTTAATTTTTAAATGAAACCGTTTTTCTTAGCATGTTCAATTGCTTCTTCCGTTTTATTCACCATTAAAAAGGGAATATCCTTAAAGTCAGAAAATAGATTTTCAACTCGTTTCATTCGCTTAGAATGATTTACGCTACGTAGATAAATGGCTTTTATTCTACCAGGAAATAATGTAGAAACTTCTTGATAAATATCCCCATCCTTTTCACCACTATCACCAATTAAGATAAATGGCAGATTAGGATAGGCTTTTAATAAATTATTAATTTCTTTTTGCTTTTGAGGCTTTTCATCACTTTTAGACCTCCTTTTAAAACTTGCCATACTTCGCAATAATATAGGACCTTTAGGGAAGTTATTTGTTTTTAAAAAGAGCTCAAGATATCTATATAAATTCCACGGACTGTGACTTACATAAAATATGGGATTAGCTTCTTGCCCGGTTTTTCCCTGATGAAGTTTTGTATAGAAATCAGATGCTCCTTCTAATTGCAATCGCTTGGTTGCCCTTTTAAACATGGTGTTGATAATCACCTTCCATTTTAAAGAAGAAACTACGCCAGTATGTAGAATAGTATCGTCTATATCACTAATTACCCCAAACTTGGCATGAATGTTTGGTATTAACATTTCGCCAGGAAAACGATTTTGAAGCAATATTTCCCTTTTTAGTTTTGTATTCGCAAAAGACAGCTCAAAATTCACCCAACCCTCATCATTTGCAAGACTCTGCAGTCCTTCTACATGTTCATCAATTAAATAATAACCATCATTATCGGTTTTACCTTCTACCGTATGACCATTAGAAAAAGTAATCTTAACTAGGGAGTTTTTTATTTCATCAGTTTCAAACCGCTTCCAAGTATTCTGCATTAAATTAAAAATACCTTTTTGGTCCAAATCGATATTTTCATCTTCAATAGCCCTACCTCTCGCATACAGTCGAGCAGCATTACCGTATGATTGGAAGTTGATAATTTGAAGTTTATCTTTCTTAAAAATACCCATGGCGTTAAAATTACGGTCTTTCCGCAACCTTTAAAATTTTTATTTCAAGAATTATTGATTTTACTACCTACAAGCAATCATTCTGTGCGTCTGTTTTAAATGAATATCTCTTTCACTCATTCAAAAGCAGCGTTAACTCATTACTCATTTTCTACCATCGCTCTTTGACATAGATTTAGATAAGTAAAATGAATAATAACCCTACTTGTTTACACAAGTCTAAATTTTAACATTATGAAACCAAAAAAGAATCCACAGAAAGACCTGAACAAAAAGAGCGGAATGTTCTTTGTTATCGGACTACTATTAGTATTAGGTTTGGTGTACACCGCCTTAGAATGGAAATCATTTGAGTCGGATATCAATATCGATTTCGCAATGAATACCCCAGAGGATGGAATTGAAGAAGAACATATTGAAAAATT
>JGI24519J20070_1000237_pt1 | contig 16500 bp, 11 predicted proteins | sample LinPmetageLP43_FD_20070 | JGI IMG/M metagenome (IMG submission 20070) | reverse complement strand
TTATCTGTATAATTAAAAAGCAAATCACTATTAAGAACAAACCTGATAGAATCCGTGTGCATTCTTTTAGACTCAATATTTACCAATTGCGCTTGTGCAGCGTAGCTAAAGAATACTAATAAAATGTAAATTATAGGTTTGAAATTTCTCAAGGTAAGTTTCATAGTAGATGATAAGAACTATTTCAGCAAAACTATTGCTTAAATTAATCTCAGAAAAGTTTTAATACGGTTTACTAAATCAAGGGTAGGCACTTACCCTTAAACCACCCTAAACAATTACTACACAAAACACTAAATATCAACTAATTACATTCCGACACATTAATCCAACCACATTACTTACCCCATAACTACCCTAGCTCCTACCCTGGTATTTACCACCGCCTACCCGAGTACATACCCTACAGTTACAATCGCCTACCCGACTACCTACCATAGATAACCATCGCCTACCCGAATGCCTATACGGAACAACCATAGTCAACCATCTAAAACCAAAACAACCTTACCATTATTAGAAACTGAATATCTACGAGTTAAGATAAATTTTTTTAAGTTGGTAAATTGAATTCAATAATCTTTGAAGATTAAATAATGTAACGACCCTTTAAAAAACAATATATGCTATTCTAATTCCTGCTATCTAATATTTTTTTAATCTGCTTCCAAGTAATCAATTTTATATGATTCTTTTCGAGTTTCAGCCTATTTTCTTTATTTGTAAAATAATCTAAATCAATATGTCTCCACTCCGAACCAAAATTAGGGTGATTAACGGTAACCCCTTTCATTTCAAAATCATCATATGCTGGATGAATTAAAATAAGGTTAAGTCCACTGGTTAAATTATTTAAAGTTGCATCGTAAAAGTCATTTAATTTACCAGCTTCAAAAGATTTAAATTCACCGACATAGGTATTATCTATTAAAAAATCACCTTTGTCAATATTCTGTTCTGGATTAAGCCCCACTAATTTCATCAATTGCTTATTGACCAAAATGGGAAGATTGTATTTTCTACCTAAATCCTTATAAATCTTGAAAAATTTTGAGTCTGAACCTACACTATACATATGAGAATCAATATGCGAAGGTTTCAACCCAAGATTGAGTGCTTTTTCTACCTGTGTTTCAAGTTCTATATATACATGCTCTGGTGTTGCGTACTTTCTTAAATCTTCTCTCTTCTTATAAAAATAGCCATCCTTGTCAACTAAACTAGGTACTGCAGAAATAGGCGAAATAGGTCCGAATTTATAATTTTCCCATTCGCAGGTAAGGGTTAGATGAATGCCATAATCAAATTGAGAATTACCTTTAGCAAACAGTGCAATTTCATGAAACCACGGACAAGGAACCATAATACTATATGAATTTACAAATCCGCGTTCAAGGGATTCTATAGTAGCCATGTTTTCAGAATGCGAAAGTCCTGCATCATCTGCATGTATAATTAATAATTTGGTTTTTTCCGAGAATCCCAATAGTTGAGCTGAGTTCATGTTTAATAAAATTTTTATGGCTAAATATGAATTTTTTATAAAATAAAATCACAGATAGTTAACTATTAATTAGTGTTAAAGCTCTTATTTAAGGTTTTATCAAAATTGAACTTTCATTATCCAAAAAAAGCGTTGCATCTTGATGTTCCCTTAAACAAGTTGCAGGATACTTTTCACTTATAGGAGAAAACAAAGTATGATATACTGCCATCGCCTTAGTTTTACCAGGTACAACACAGAATATATGAGGTGCCTTCATAAGATATGGGATGGTTAAAGTCATTGCAAATTTAGGCACATCATTAATCGTAGCAAAACAACCATCATTAACTTGTTGTTTGCGACAATCACTATCCAGGTCAACAACTTTTACAATTTCAATATCTTTAAAATTTGCTACATGTGGATCATTAAAAGCTAAATGTGCATTTTCGCCTATGCCCATACAGATTATATCTGACGGATTTTCTTGTAATAAAGCTGCATAATTTAAACATTCATTTATTGAAGATATGTTTTTACCGTTAATAAGGTTTACTTCCTTAAAAGGAACCTTATCAAAAAGATTTTGAGACAGAAAATTACTAAAACTTCTAGAGTCTTCTTTATCTAAACCTACATATTCATCCATATGAAATGCCTTTATCCTGTTCCACTCTATCTCTTTATATATAAGTAAACTTTCAATAAAATCGAGTTGAGAAGGGGCAGCTGCAAATACAATATTTATGGACTTTTTCTTTTTTAGAAGTTTTATTATGCGTTTTACGACCAACTCAGCCATCATTTTACCTGCATCAGATTTATTTTGATGAAATTGCACTTTAAGTTTTCCATATTGTGTATCCTTAATCATATTTATAAAAATTGTTTTTAATAAAATTGTAAAATTCGTTAATGAGCAAATAATATCTTACATCATAACTAAAGTCATGACTTAAAAGATTTTTTAATGTTTTTTTAAGTAGTTAACTATGAGAAGTTTTAAAACAGGCAATTCAATACAAATCGAATATGGTTTTATTAGAGAAAACTATTGACATGTGCGTCACGAAATAAATTCATCTTAATATTATTGAATAGTAAAATTCTATATTACAAAACTATTTCTAATAATAGGTTTTAGTACCGATTCAATTAGGGAACAAATTTATTTCGAAAAACACAGCCTTATTTATCTAATCACTTATAATATAAAATCAGTTTTTTTACTAAAACCTATACTTTACACCCATTCTACCCCACCATGAGTAAAATTCTTTCTGGTAAACTCTAGATTTATCGCCAAAATAATCAAATTGAGCAGCATTTGTAAGATTTAAAGCTTCTGTATAAATTGTCCAATTTTTGGAAAGTTGATAAGTGGCATTTAAGTCAATCTGAAGTCTATTATCTCGTGTTATATCCTCCTCATCGTTTGCCCCTAAACTTAAGACATAAGTGCCATTATAATTTGCACTTCCTTTTATAGAATACTTCTTATAGGCAAAAGACAATGTACCATTTGCAGAATGAGGTGCTTGCCCTGGAAGATTTAAATCTTTTCTGTCTTGTGTATCAGCATTAGAGTTGGTATAAGTATAATTAGTGTAAATAGAAAGTCCACTAAGTATACCTGGAAGAAATGTCAAATTCTTTTGATAATTCAATTCCAATCCAAACACTTTTGCAGTTTCGCCATTTAATGTTTGATGTAACACCCAATCCGTATAAACTGATGCACCCGTAAATTCATTTCCTATAACAGAAGTTTGACTAGTATACTGGAACTTATCAATGTTCTTATAAAATATTCCGCCAGAAAATATTCCCAAATCATCAAAATATTTTTCATACATTAAATCTAAGTTAGTAGAAAAGGCAGGATCTAAATCTGGATTTCCTATTGTGATTTCTTGACTCTCAATTCCTATTGACCTAGAAGGAACTAAATCAGCAAAATTTGGACGAGAATACCCAAAAGTTAATGCCGCTCTAATAATAGAGGATTGATTTAGATTGTATTTAAATTGAATATTCGGTAGTATTTTAGTGTAATTATTTTCACTATTAATTGGTGTAGTTGAAACCCAAGTTTCACCATCTTGCTCAACAATATTAGCAGAATAATCAACATTAGTTTTCTCTATTCTTGCTCCAATAAGTATCATCAGTTTCTCTAATTGAAGCTGAGACATTAAATATCCTGCAAATACATTTTCAGTTGCTTCATAAAAAAATGTATCCGCAGAAATTCTACTAGCATCAACATTTGTAGTAAAATTATTTGGGTTTGCATAATAGTAATCAATAGCAGAAGTTGATACGTTAGGTCCAAAGTTTAGATTGTTATCCATAAAACTATCAGATAATTCATTAGTACCTACAAAATCAGTTAACAAAACAGATGTATCTCCTGAAAACTCACTGTAAAGAGAAGAATTTGGTCTATATCTTTCGTTATATAAACTCTTACTTTTAAGACCTGCTTTTATTTTCCCTGTTCCGGAACCTAAACGATATGGAATTGAAAGATTCACTCTAAAAACAGTATTATTACCATGAGTAACTACATCGTTAGATTCAAAATTATTTAATGAATATAATGATGAGTCATTAAATTCACCTTCCGTCCTTAAAAAGCTAGTATTAATGTCTCTGTTTATCATCGGAAATCTACCAGAGTTAAAACTAACCGCATCACTATTGTAATCTCTTCTTGAGTCTGTATAGAAAACAGCAGCATCCAAAGTTGATTTTCCTAATCTTGTTTCTCCCTGTAAACTATAATTAGCATTTTTTACATCTTGAGTTCTTGTAAGAACTTGATTATATGCTCTTGCTCTATCGTCAAAATAAGAACCATCTTCTTGTATTTCTGGGTCATCCATTCGAAAACGTCTTCTATATCTGATATCATCATCATCTCTATTATTGACCATAACATTGGCTATAATAAAGGAGGACGGGTTAAATTTATAATCGACAGTTGCTGAAAAACCAGTCCTAGTACGTATAGATTCTAGATAACGATAACGAAAATCTGTTGGAAACACAACTTCGCCATTTTCACCACCTACGTCCACAGTTTCCCAACTTTGAGCCTCTATACGGTCTCGACCATTCTTAGTTCTAAAATAACTTCCACTTGCTATAATTCCTAAACGTCCCATAGGTACCTTTTCATCTGCAAAAAAACGCTGACCATAGCTTAAATTACCAATAGCATTTGGTTTTTCTCTTAAATTATTATACCCGACTCCTAAATTAGCGGCACCTTTCGCTTTCAAAGTGGAGGCTGTAGGAGTTCTCATATTCACAACACCTGCTATTGCATCACCATCCAAATCGGGTGTAAGTGTTTTAACAACTTCCATAGAAGACAGAACATCTATGGGAATTACATCTAATTGGGCATTTCTGTTACCTTCTTCTTGGGTTCCCATAATCTGTTCGCCATTAATATTTATATTGGTAAAGCCAGCAGGTGTACCTCTTAATTGAACATCTGCACCTTCTCCCCTCTCTCTACCAATTGTTACTCCAGGTAGACGTTGTAGAGCTTCGGCAACATTAAGATCGGGAAAACGTCCCATAAGATCTAAGGATACAACTTGCTTAATATTATCTGCATTCCGCTGCTGATTTAATGCCTTATATTGACCTTCACGGACTCCGTTAACTATGACCTCGCCTAGTTCTGTTGAACTTTGAGTCATAATATAATCTTTTAACATATTTTCACCTGATTGTATGGTGACATCTTCTTCTACAGTTTTAAAGCCTAAATAACTAATAACAAGAGTATAACTACCCGGAGCTAAATTATCTAAAACATAATCCCCTGAAAGGTTTGTGGCCGCTCCTATTGTAGTTCCCTTAACTGTTATTTGAGCACCTGGTAGAGTGCCGAAATCATCACTTATTTGCCCATAAATAGTACCTGATTTGGTTTGTCCCCAAGCTGTAAGTATTGTAAAATAACTTATAGCTAATAAAAAAAACCAATTGCTTCTTAAGAAACTAATTCTGAAATTTATTTGTTTTTTCATAATTATAGTATTGAGTTAATAAATTTTGTTTGGTCATTTAGTATTTATAATTGAGATAATTTGAGAAGAATCGTAATCCAAAAGATGTTCCTATATCACGATTTACAATCCAATTTTTACCCTTCTTTCTTCGAACTCTTGTGTTTACCACTGCGCCTCTTAGGTTAGGGTCTGGGTGGCTAATAGAAAATCTATTCTTCAAAAGCCAATTTAGAGATAGCTCTATCTTAGGTTCAAATTCAGAATATCCGTTTTTAACCAATTCCATCCATACAATCCCAGAAAATGCAACTGAAGAACCACATATAGAACCTTTGTCAGGTTCCTTACCATCTATATAATTTTTGTAATAAATTGTACCATCTGCGGTTTGTGCGTTGGCGTAGGTCCTTGCTGTTTTAGCTGCTCCTTCCAGATATTTTCTATCTCCTGTAAGTTCAAAAGCTTTAATTAAAGACTCTGCATACCATAAATTAAACCTAGGATGAAATGATCCTACATCCATAAAATTTGGCATAAAATGCATCCATAGTCCCTCTGGTCCTTGCTTTTCCAATAAGCTATTACATAAATTAATATATGCATCCTTAAATTTCTCTTCCTTTGAAAAATTGTAGGCATCTAAAAAGAGCCACCCTTCGGTATTAGGTCTTGATACGTCATAAAGATCTTGTTCTTCTTTATTTTTAGCTTCCCAGAAAGGGCTATTCTCTTTTTGTACCTCGCCTTTACTATTGACTACATCATAACAAACACCTTCTTTTTCATTATACATATTAGCAAGCATCCACGATGCCGCCGAAGTTGCAACTTCAGCATAATCAGGGTTGTTAGTAACCCTTGAAAGTTCGAAAAGACCTGGAGTTCCGTCAGAAATAGTAGCAAAAATTATTGACTGATTCCCTATAAAGTCTCCGTGAAGTCCCTTAACCATTCCTTTAAGCTTGCCTTCATCTCTTATTTGTAAACTACTCCAATAATTGCCCGCAGTTACTGCTCTATCTAAGTAATCAGGGTTTTCGGTTGTTTTATATGCGTGTAAAAGAGCATAAATTGCCTGACCAGTATGCCAAGGAACTTCATATGGATACCACTTGCCTTCGGTTAAATTATAATCACATCGAGATTTACCTTCCTCATCTAAAATTGTTGTAGATAAATATATAGCCGATTCATCAATCGCTTTTAGAATACTACTTTTTACATCAATTTCTTGAGAATAACTTTTTTGTGAATTACCAAAATTCAGGCACAGCGTTAATAATGTAATAATGACTTTGTAGGTAGAATTGTTCCTCATAAGATTATTTTTTTAAAATGAAATAGTTGTAATTATTATATCGTACATCCTCATGGTCTAGACGAAATGAAAACTGCCACTCTCCCTTCCATTGTGATATTTTTAATAGAATATCATTTCGCCCTTCTTTAAGCGGTAGATCAACCTCAATTTCATCAATTATAAAAGGCTGTTTAATAACTTTAGAATAAATCAAATTACCATTAACATAAATCTCCATTCCATCATTACTACCTATAAAAGCTTTTATAGATTTTGCTTGATTAACATCCAACGTACAATATGCAAAGGCTACACTTCTTTCATTTGGAATAAACTGATTCCGTAGATTAATAACAGAACCCTCTATGGATTGAAATTCTTTCCAGTTATATTCTTTTCCTTTAAAGTTTAATGTTGTTCCTTGAGAAGGAGGAATATCCTTTTTTGAATCTGGATTATATTTAAAGTCAGGAAGAACTTCTAGTTGATCTAATGGCATACTGCCCAATAGAAGCCAATTTTTAAAATATATCTTATTATTTTCTTTTAGATCGAGGCTTATATTAATTGGAGGAGCTAATGACATTCCCAAATCCAAATAGGATATTTGTTTATACAAAGAATTCTCTAATTTTTGAAGAGATTTCTCTTTTTGATTATAAAATTCTAAAGCATATTCAAGCCCATAAGTTTGATTTTCTTTTAGCCAGGCTTGTCGAAATCTGTTGGCTAAAAGTCCATATTTCTTATTAAGCTCTCCTACAGTAGCCATAGAGGAAATAAGTAATTCCCTAGCTTCAAATGGGTTTGAAAGTTGAATTTTTGAAGCCTCCTTATAGTCTTCAGAAACTTTTAATAAGAATTGTTTACTATTTAATAGAAGATGGTATTGATCAACAATCAGTTCTAATGATTGTATTTCTAATTTATTCCTTCTGGCGCATGAATTTTTTAGAATTTCTTTAGCATTAATTATGTTCTCTAATGCTTCTTTGAGCCCTACAGTTTCAACAATTAAACTATGCCCCTTTTCCGGTAATAAACTCTGTTTCCATATTCCGTCATTCATGGCAAAAGTAAGTGGATTTTCATTTAGCTTAAGTAATTGTTCTAAAGCTTCGAAGTATGTGTTTTCACATCCAAAATTTACCTGAGAATATCTTTCATTGAATTTAAAGGTATCTCCAATATTCCAACTTTTATCAGCTGCGTAGCCTACACCTGACCAATCATTTGAAAAAAGATGAATTCCCCCATCATCCCAAATAGTAGTGAAAACGCCTTTTGCCCCTGTCTTAAAACCTGCTTTTGAAAATTCATTAATATTTGTCCTTGCCATTGTCATATCTGGGAACAAACGATTAGAGTTTAAGATTCCAGGAGTAACCATAAAATCTAATTTTCTATCAAAAAAAGGCTTTATCCATGGAGAAAAATCATTTTTAGCACCATATTCCCAAGTAAGAAATATGACGTCTTTTGGAATCATATCTAATATTTCTTCATGTTTCAGAATAATGTCCCTAGCCATCATCATTTTCTTATTTTTCTCTTTAAGAATGCCATGTAAAAAATTTATATGGTCAGCATAAAAACGAGGAATAGAAATACTATCTGCATATGCTTTAGTAGTTCCCCGCCCTACATCCCAAGTCTCATCACAGAATACATTAAAATAGGGAGCATTGAATGCGTCAACATACTCTTCCAATACAGTTTTTAAAAATAATTTGGCCTTTGAATCTATAGGTGAAATCATTGTACTAGTAGCCCCCATATCTTCATATTGAGGATATGAAAGTATTTTTTCGAAGTGACCAAAAGATTGAAAAGTTCCAATAAGCTGCATATAATTTTTAGCAGCATAATCCGATAATTCCTTTACTTGAGCCAATGTTAACTTACCATCTCCAGGAGAAAAATCCGGATAGGTAGGAGATTGGATAACCTTTTCTACGTAAAATGTTAAATAGTTTATTTTTAGAACAGATAATCGATCTATTTGATGTTTTATATATTCAAAAGTAGAAATAGGTCCCCTACTAATATCATCCATAATAATTCTATCGGAGAAATCTGGCCAATCTATAATTAAGACGTCTTTGTGCCATTTTGAGGAAATTAATTGTCTTAAGGTTTGTAACCCATAGAACAAACCTTTTTTGCTATGAGCCGCAAGCATTAACTGGTTTTTTCTAAGAATAAGTACGTAACCTTCATTACCGATATTCTCTATTTTATTTTCAGAAACCTCTTTATATAACATTTGATCAAAAGCTTGGTCATCACCAAGAATTCCCAATTTAATTGACTTCCTTATTTCGTTAGAATTAGAAACTTCATTATTAAAATAAGATTTCCATAAATCAATTAAGTCTGCAGCATTAGTTTGGTTAGAAACTTGAATTTCAATATTCTTAAGTGAAATATCATGAGTACCTTCTGTTACTATCTGAGGGTATGGTACTACAGGTAAATCTTGTGAAAATATGGAGTGAACCATAAACAACTGTAAAAACGAAAACAGTAAATATTTTATACGAGACAACATGTTAGCTATTGTTTTTAAAGTTTAGAGTTTAGGAATGGAAAATTGACTTGATATTCAATATTTTGAGAATCAGCATCTTTTACCAAAAAATCTAAAGCAGGGTATTGATGATTGCCTTGAATCCATCCGTTATTACTTTGACGAACATCAATAACACTTACTGTATTAATTTCTGACATCAAGTTTAGACCCGAAAGGGAGAATCCATCCGTATTATCAATCCTGATACTTGGTCTTAAATCCTTATTAGTATATCGTATAGTTATATCCGATAACTTTAATTGTTTTACATTTCTAACAAAAAAGCCATATGCAGGAAGCTTACCAAACATCGTAGCTTCTGGATATGCATTTTCTAATATTGGAACTAAATCAGAAAATCTTTTCGAATTGTCCATTTTAGAAATCTCAATATCTATATTACTAAGCGATATATTCTCCATTGGAGATCCAGCTATTCCAGTTATTGAAGAACCTGTTTGTCCTGCACCAGTAGCCGTTATATTGGAAATTCTAACATTTCTTATTTTCCCTAGACCAGGAGTGGAAGCAGAAGAATTGTATTTTCTTGCTCTATTACCTGATCTTAAAAACAATGGGACTTCTGGTCCTTCCATTACAATATTATTAATAGAGATATTCTCCATTATTCCACCATCGACGACTTCTAACGAAATACCACTTATACCTTCTGAAAGTCCATATATTTTAGTTTTACTTTTAGATGGGCATATGATACAATTAGAAATTACAACGTTTCTAAAACCTCCTGTAGATTCTGTCCCCATCTTTATCGCATTACAATGACTACTGATGATACAGTTAGTAATTGTAATATATTCTGATACCAATGGTGATGTACTTTTTAAAGTAATTCCATCATCATCGGAATCTCCTATGATATTTGAGATAGTTACATTTTTGCAACCATCAATATCCATCATATCATTATTCTTATTTGAATGGTTCCAAATTTTTAAACCATCAAGAGTAACATTTTCACAACCTAAATAATGCTGCATCCAGAAAGCAGAGTTCTTTAATTGTATATCTCTTATAGTTATGTTTTTAGAATTCGAAAACCAAAGTAAGTATGGGCGGTTTTCATAACGATCCGGCTTTTTATTTGTAGTTATTTTAAAGGCTTCTCCTTGTCCGTTAATTGTCCCTTTACCAGATATCTGAATATTGTTTACATTATTGGCAAAAATTAGAGCTTGCTTAGCCCAAAGCTCACCATAAAAGCTAATCTCAGAATTTAAATATGGATAATCATTTGGATTAGTACTTCCCCTAAGTTCACTTCCTAGACTAAGATATATATGTGTATTGTCTTTCATAACCAAGGTACTAGTGAGGAAAACACCTTTAGGAATTAGAACCGTTCCTCCAGATAAAGAACAACTATCGATAAGTTCTTGTATAATTTTAGTATTATCTTTCACCCCATCTCCTATGGCCCCGTAATCTGTAATATTGTATGATTGAGATACTAAAATTTGTACTGACAAACTAAACATTAGTAATTGCAGATATTTTAATAACGTAACCCAACTATTTTTACTTTTAATCATGTTCTTTATTATTTTTATATAAACTCATCGGCATTATTACATTTAAATAATTTCCATTCCAATTATAGAATTTTCTTTAAATCGATATGTATATATATTTCCTTCACTAATTTTAAATACATTCAAAATTTAGAAATAAACTGATTCATCCTTTGTTAATTAAATTCAACTGAACAACTGATGTTTTTCAATTTGTCTTTCTAACCAAATTGCAGTTTTATTATAAGCACTGTTTAAATCTGTCACTCTTGATTCAGCACCACCAACATCAATACCGAACCTGCCAGAAAAACCAATCTTTTTTAAACTTTGAAAAAAACTATCCCAGTGAATATCTCCTGCCTCTGGAACCAAATGACCAAGTTCTTTTCCAGTATTATCAGATATATGTATATAGGTTATTTTCTCTCCTAATCTCAAGGCGGAAAGGGCAATATTATCTTTTAAAAAAAACTGGTTAGCGGTATCTAAATTAAAAACCAAATTATCCCTGTTTACAGCTAGTGAAAAGTTTTCATAGCTATCTGTGTTGGAAACTAGGCTACCCTCGCATGGATGTAAATGATATTGAAGACCGTATTTTTTTGCGATATCACAAGCATCTCTAAAAGTAGATGTCAACTCTTCCCAGTAACTTTTCCATTCCAAATTTATAGGTAATGGCAATCCATAAAGTTGATCTCCAGTGTAATGCCTTTTAATTGGCATATCTGTCGGATAATTATAAGGAGGTAATGGTCCATTATCCAAAACGCCTTCGGCACCTAATGCTTTTGCAATTTCACATCCTTTTTCAAAAAAATGTAATTGCTCTTCCCTGACCTTTTTCTTAAACGAACTCATTTCTGGTAAAACGACACAAAAAATGGGAACTTCAAGTTCTAATTCTTTTATTAATGTTACAATTTCTTGTCTATTTTCATACAAGTACTCAATATTGCTATGCCCTATTCCTTCTAATTCAATAGATGAAAACCCTAGACTCGCCATTTCTCTAATATGTGCAGTTGTATCTTCAATTTTTGGCGGATAACCATATTTACTAATCGTATATAGATATGCGATAGTAATTTTATTATTTATCCTGTTTAGTTCTGAATGCATATTAGCTTTATAAGTTTTTAAAAAAACAGACCCATGTATCCCATTACTGCCATATAAATGGTAAATAATAGTATTAGAATCATTATAATATTTTGCCTTAAATTGAATTTGTATTTACCCATTATTTTTTCATCATTCAATAAAATTAGAATTAGAAGAAGTATCAAAGGAGTAACCATTATTGCCATTGATTGAGAAGCAATCATGACGAAAATTGGACTTCCACCAAATAATGGAACTGTAGCACTTATTAAAATTCCACTAATTATCAAACCACGAGAAACTGGAGATTTCAAATTGGATTTAGTTCCTTGAAAATCAGACCAAAGCCATGGAGCTAGTAATAAGATTGGAAATAGAGAAGAAAGACCAGCACTTACAATACCAAAAACGAATATAGAGGATGCAAATTTACCTGCTAATGGTTCCATTAATGTAATCATGTCAATGGCATTATCTATCTCTAATCCTTTTGGAAACAAAGTACCCGCTGCGCACCCCATTACAGCTAGACTAAGAATAAACATTAAACCAGATGAAATTGCCGCGTCACGTTTTTCAATTTTTAAATCCTTAATAGTCCATCCTTTCTCAGACACCAAAACAGACCTAACAACATAAAGAACTCCCCCCATAGTTGTCCCGACCATACCTGAAATTATCAAAAAAGTATGATTTTCTTTTGGTATACTAGGTATTAGACCGACTAGATAATCCACAGGTGGTGGGCTAGTTACAAATAAGGTCATTAAAAAGCTACCTGCCATTAATCCTACAAAAACAGCCAAAACTTTCTCAAAAAATTTATACCTCCCCTGCCAAAGCAGAAAAAATAATATTCCACTAAAGAATAACCATATAAACATAGGATGAAATCCGGCTCCAGAAGATGTATATGGTTTAGACCATTCCTGAATAATCTGAGTAAGAACACCCATTATACCAATACAGGATGCAAATTCGCTAAGAATTAACGACAGTAGAATTATCATGGTAATTCCATAGCCAAATCGCTTTCTAAAACTTTGCAATACAGTTTTGCCAGAAACAATTGTAAATTTTCCAAAACTGATAATTAAAAAATAGGTAAATACACATGATAACAAAAGAGCCCAACTAAGACTTAGACCATATTTAGCACCAGAAGCTGCCATTGTAGTTACACTTCCTGTACCTATATTATATCCTAGCAAAAACAGACCTGGAGCAATTGATGATACCAATAGAGCTATTTTCCCCTTAAAGACCCCTAGCCTACTTCTATTAATATCCGTACTTGACTTATTATCTATACTCATTTCATTATTCGTATTACGTGTACGCTAACGCAATATAATAATAAAATCGTTAACGTACACGTAAGAGAATAATATTTTATTTTCTATAATTTAGTACCTATTTGATAATATCCATAGTTTTGTTTTGTTAAAATGTCAATTGGCATGTATTGCATTTCCTTTATTTCTTCACCTAAAACTAAATATTGGTAAAATGTCATAACAGCTAGATAGCCTTGAAACTCGGGTTTATGACATATAAGAAAATGAATTGAACCATTTTTAAGATACTTGAGATTGTCCTTAGTCAAATCATAACCAATAATGAAAATATCACCTCTACCGATATCCTCCATATACTTTGCAACAATATTAACCCTAGAGTTAGTAACAAAAACACCACGTATATCCTTCTCTATCTCTAAAAGACTTTCCAATTGCTTTCTAATTGAGCTTAAGTCTGTATGAGGAATATCAACTTTGATAATATTTCGTGAATATCCTTTTTCCGTAAAGTATGATCTAAAGCCTCGTTCAATATGAAAGTCATCTATTTCCCAAGATATGTTTGCAATAAGAATTTTGTCTGACTTGTTTAAACAGAAATCGAACAATTGAGCTACTTGTTTTCCACTATCATTTAAATTAAACCCAATATAACTTAAAGTTTTTTGATTTTGAAGATAACTGTCGATATATACTACTGGTAAATTTTTGCTTTTACAATCAACAACAAATTGAGTAGCGTCATCTTTAAAAAGCGGTGATAATATTACACCGTGAACGTCTTTCTTCCTTAGAAGTTTTATTTGAGCTAGGAATGAATCTCTAGATTCGAGTTGAAAGAAAAAGTAGCAAATATCAACGCCATATTGCTTTATCTCCTCTTCCGCTCTCTTCATTCCAGTTATTGGTGCATTCCAAAAATCAGTTTCTTTTGATGCCGAAGGTATTAAGACCCCTATACGATAAACTTTTTTTGAAGCCAATCTACTAGCAAGAACATTAGGTTGATAATCAAGTTCCTTAATAATATCTAAAATCTTTAATCTAGTCTTATCAGAAACCCCTTTCCTCTTATGTATAACTCTATCTACTGTTCCTATAGAAACATTAGCCCTCTTGGCAATTTCTCTAATGCCATATTTTTTTTGATTATCCATATTATCTTTTTTTCATAAACCTGAATAGCGGTTAAAATATAGTAATAGAAAATACAATATAAGTTTCCCTCGCTTTATTACAATATTACAAAATCATTTGAAGTACAATAAAATTTCATATTTTACTAAAATCAACAATACAGTAATTTTCTCAATAATAATTATAATCGAAAATCACTAAAGAATATAGAGCGATTGACAGAAAAGACATTTTTAATATAAAACTTTTTTCCTTAAGCATTTTCACTATTTTTGAGTAAAAAATTTGTTTAATCAGCGTATACGCTACCGAATACGATTTTATACAAAAAGTCTTGAAATAGTAGTAAAATAAGGGATTTTGGACAATTCATAACCCGGAAGTCGGGGGATCGTGCCCCCCTCTCGCTACAGAAATAAAAGGCAGAATATAAACGGTTTAGCAAAAGCTAGACCGTTTTTTTATGCTCTAATTTCACCTAAGATTACTTTTTCTCACGAAAGTGAACACGTTTTAGAACACGATTTGTCAACAAAAAGTAATTTCTCGGCTCCTAAAATCTACACCGCAAAGGGTGATCTCTCCAAAAGATGGTACGTCTATTTTTCATTTTGAGACCCAATTACCAAAAAATTGGTGCGGATGAAGAATATTTATGGCAAAGCAAATAATTATAAGACCAAAGCTGATAGACTTACTATTTTAACTTCTTACAGAAAAAATTTACTGAAATTGCTCAAAGAGGGATATAGTCCTTTTGAAAATAACGAAGAATTAAAAAAATCCAGTAGATTAGTAATCCTAAAAAAGGATGAACAAAATTCCTGTTGAAAAAAACGAAGAAGATGAACTTCCAATACCGCATACATGGAGACCAATCTTTAAAGCAATTGTAAATGCTTTTGTAAAGCAGGATTACAACCTAAATGGCGGAATAAAAAATGTAAGCTCTGTTTCAAACGAAATCGCCGAACAAATAAAGGAATATATTGTGGATTATGGAGAGGAACTAATTGAGCTTCCTGAAGGAACTTGGGACACATCTGTTTACATCTGTTACGGTGATTATTGGAATGTACTTATCGATTTATACACTAAAAATGAAGGACTAAGTGATTTAGTACTTAACGCGGAAGTAAGGGAAAGTGACAATGGTTTTGTTGTCGATATTAATCTGGTTTATGTACCCTAAATTGGAATATAAAACGTGTGCTAACAAAGTGTATAATTTCCTAAAAATAAATTCTAAAATTATAATCTTATAAGTATTAGCAAGCATCTGAATATATTATTTAAGTATTTATCAGCCATTTCTTTCTACTATCTTTATAAAATAAATTATCTGAAACATCCCAAATAAAAATGAGATATAATTTATTTTCTATAATTATCATATTAATACTCCCGCAATGGATTTTAGGGCAAAACTTATTACCTCCTATTCAGAATTATAGTAGTTATGAATATAATGCCGCAAGTAAAAACTGGGGACTTGCCATAGATAATAATGGTGAATTATATGCTGCCAATAATAATGGATTGCTACATTTTAATGGTGAAAATTGGAGTTTAAATAAATTGCCTAATAAAACAATTGTTCGTTCCGTAGCATTTGTAAATGGAAAAATTTTTACTGGCTCATATGAAGAATTCGGGTTCTGGGAGATGAATGAATACGGATCTTTAGCGTATACATCATTAACCCATTTAATTAAAAATCATGAATTTACAAATGAAGAGTTTTGGCAAATCATACAACTTAATGAAGCAATTATTTTTAGATCTTTTTCAACAGTTTACATTTACAAGGACAATGAAATAAAAATAATAGATGCCCCATTTGTTGTTACCAATATAGCCAAGTATAAGAATCAAATTATAGTTGCAGGTGAACATCGAAGATTATATTGGATTAAAAACAATGCTCTAACACCTTTAAATTCACAAGAAATTTTAGAAGGTAAGACCATTGTTGATATGGTCCCTTTTGGAGATAACTTAATCATTGGCACTAAACTGAATGGATGTTTTTTA